>Ga0073934_10002015_pt1 | contig 44881 bp, 49 predicted proteins | sample LarsenN4metaG_FD_76834 | JGI IMG/M metagenome (GOLD analysis project Ga0073934, IMG submission 76834) | Hot spring sediment bacterial and archeal communities from British Columbia, Canada, to study Microbial Dark Matter (Phase II) - Larsen... ...
CCGCCGCGGATTTTAGAAAACGTATTTGTTGAAAGCGGCTGGGAACTTGCCGGCGGGCTGTTTCACTGCTGGTTATAAAAAAATTAAACCAGATTTTTCTTGCCGGGCGGCGCAGTTCGCGTTTGCAGGATTGGCGATCTGTTCTGAACGTTATCGCGCGGGATCAAGCCGTTGTCAGGGCCGGCAGTTTTCTCTTGTCCCCGCAACGCTTGGCTCAAGACTTCCTCTTGCAGTGAGGTTTTGCCATTTAGCAAAGTCGACTTCTCCGATTCAGCCGCCGTGTGATCGTCGTTGATGAAAACCGCCGCCGCGAAAACGGTGGTCCAGAGACCGTCTTTGTTGCCCACCGCCGACTGGGTGATGTTGGCGGTGCGGACGATCTTCCCGGACATCTTGAAGATCTGCTCGCGCTCGTCCCAATCCAGCTCGGGATTAAATTCGATCCCCAAAGTGGTAGCCAGCATGCTCGCGGCGAGGTCCTCGGCGTACTCGCCCGCTTTTTCGTCGGTCTCGCCGAACGAGTGATGCTCGGAGAGGTAGCCATGAACGGAAGCGTCGGCGGGAATCGCGACGCCCACGGACGCGGCGCTTAGACGATTGGGCTCATTGTTGCTTTCGCGGTCATAGACCGCAAAAACGATCTCGCCGGGTCGGAGGAGCTTCAAACCCTCTTCTTTGGAAATCACCTTACAGCCCGGCGGAAAGATGCTGGACACCAGCACCAGATTGCAGTGGGCGACACCGGCAACTCTCAATGCCATCTCGAAAGAAGCCAGTTTCTCCTTGTGCACGCCGACACCTTTAGTGAAAAAAATCTTTTTCGGAACCATATTCCTCGACGACTTTAACACATCTCCCGATAAACCGCCAAAAATTTTATCGCTCGGCCGGCATAGGCTCGGCTCGAGCGCTCCGCCGCCCGAAAATTCGCCAGCGACCGCGGGCGCCATGGTTGATGCATTGCGAAAATTGATCAGAATCAGAAAAACACGTACCCAGCAAGTTAAATTCGCGTTACAACAAGGTCAAATCCGCTAACATGCGAGGACGGCTCAGTGCGCCTTTCTGTCGATCTGGATCCATTGCTTGATCCACGGCAAGAGCAGATAGGCGGGCAGCGAGAGCACAAACGTAATCGCGAAATAATTGCCGAAGCCGTATTTTTCCGCGCCAAAACCGCTGATCGCCCCGACCAAGCGCCCGGTGAGCGAGAAAACCGAAGAAAGAAAAGCGTATTGAACCGTGGCGTGCTCCTTCTGGCAGACGTTCATCAAGAAAGCCAAAAAGGCCGCCGTGCCGAGACCGCCGCTGAGCGACTCGAACATCGAGGCGCCGTACAGACCGAAGCGACCGAGGTTCAGCCATTCGACCAACGAATAGCCGAGGTTGGAAACCGCCTGCAAAAGCCCGAGCAGCCAAACGCCATGAAAGATTCCGTAGCGCGAGATGAAGGCGCCGCCCAACAATGCGCCGACCACGCTCAAGACGATCCCGAAGGTCGTAGGAAACAGGCCGATCTGAAACAGCAAATCCTCCTGTGACGGCCAGATCGACTTGCCGTAATCAACCCAGAACGGTTTCACCATCGGGCCGATGGCGAACTCGCCAAGCTTGTAGGTCAGCACAAAAAGTACCAATGGAATGACTTTCCAGGTGCCGGCCCAGCCGGCGAACCCGGCAAGCCAGTTCTCGCGCGCTTCGTCCGGCAAGCTTAGTCTTGGAATCGCCAGCGCTGCTAATGCCAACCCGGCAAAAACGCTCCCGGCCAAAATAAAAAGCCCGTTCCATGCCATCATGCCGGCTAAAAAAACCGCCCCGCCGCCGACAAATACCAGCGCAACCCGATAAGCCGACGCGCGCACGCCATTGGCCGAACCTTCCTCAGCGCGATCGACCAGCCCGACCGAATAGGAGTCGATAGCGACGTCTTGTGTGGCCGATAGCGTGGTCAAAGTTAGAATCAAAACGAGCACGATCACGCCGACCGCTACGACGTTGACGAAAGGCAGCACGAACAGCACGGCGGCGATGCCGAGCATGCAGGCAAGAATCCAATGGCGCCGGTCGCCAAACCGGTGCACCAGCGGCGACCAGAAAACTTTCAGCGAATAAGGCAATTCGAGCAGCCGCAGCCCGCCAATGGCACGCAGCGACACGCCGTTGACGCGAAAATAAACCGGCAGCACTTCCCACAAGATCGCCGCCGGCGCGCCTTGAATAAAGTAGAGCAGCCCGATGACCCCGAGTTTCTTCCTCGATTCGGGCGCGGCTTCAGTGACGCCCAACAATTTCCAAAAAAATGCGGACATAGTCGCAGCGTGCTTCGTCTTAGCGCCACACGAGGCAGGAACAGAACACCCGGCGCTCAAAAAACCTAAAATTCGATCAGGATAGGCAATTTTATGCGATCGAGAATAACGGCACAATCTCATTGGGTCATGGGGCTCAAGTAGCTCGACTCTTCGAACTTGGGTTATCTCCGTACCCGCTATTGGGCTTGCTTCCCATTCACGGAGAGTTCCTATATACACCGGTCATGGGTGATGCCTTAACTGCACATTCGGACCGGCACCGAGCGGCCCCGCTCGATCCGACCGTGCGAGCGCTCGGAGTGGTTTCGTTGCTGAACGATTTCTCCAGCGAGGTCGCCGTGCGTACGCTGCCGCTGTTCCTCGCCAACGTTTTGGGCGTCCGGATCGGCATCATCGGTTTGATCGAAGGAATCGCCGAGAGCACGGCGACCCTGCTGAAGCTAGTTTCCGGCTATCTTTCGGATCGTTTCCAACGCAAGAAAGCGCTCACCTTGTGGGGCTACGGTTTTTCGAACTTGACCAAGCCGCTGCTCTATTTCGCCAATTCCTGGGGCCTTGTGCTCGCGGTCAGATTTTTCGATCGCGTCGGCAAAGGCGTTCGTTCGGCGCCGCGCGATGCGTTGATCGCTGAACTCACACCTCCCGAATTGCGCGGCCGCGCCTTCGGCTTCAACAAGGCCATGGACAAGACCGGCGGTTTCCTCGGCGTCGTGGTCGCTGCGGGCGTGCTCTATATGACTCAACAGGACACACTCATCCTGACACGCGAAAGCTACGAATGGCTGGTTTTACTCGCCGTCCTGCCCGGTCTCGCGGCGGTTGGGGTGGTGGCAACGTGCGTTGAGGAACCGCCCAAAGCATCCGCCAACAAGCGCTCGGCGCCTTTGGTCTGGTCTGAAATGGACAGCCGATTCTGGACGTTCATTGCCGTTCTCACCGTTTTCATGCTCGGCAATTCCAGCGATGCATTTCTCATGCTCCGCGCCCAAACCGTCGGTTTGTCGACCATCGAGATATTTCTCGTCGTCGCCGCCTTCAGTCTCGTCATCGCTATGACTTCCACCCAAGGAGGTACGCTCTCGGACACTTTCGGGCGGCGCGGATTAATTATCGCCGGTTGGCTGATCTATGCGTTGATTTATTTCGGCTTCGCCTTCGCTTCGGAGCGCTGGCATATCTGGACGCTCTACGCCGGCTACGGCCTTTATTACGGCGCATTCCTCGGCGCGTCCAGCGCACTGGTCGCGGATCTGGTTCCCGAGCGGCTTCGCGGTACAGCCTATGGAATCTTCAATGCTGCCTTGGGCGCTGCGGCGTTGCCGGCGAGCGTGATCGCCGGACTGTTGTGGGACTGGTACGGTCCGTCGGCCCCTTTCCTGTTTGGCGGCGCGTTAGCCGTTTTCGCGAGCGCCGGCTTGCTGCTGATCCCGCTGCACCGATAGGACGTAAAGTGTCTCGTTTGATCGACGGCATGCGTGCTATCCTTCGTTCGGTTCTGCGCCGCTTCTGTAAAAGCGGATCTGAACTCTCTCCAACGTTGCCAGCCCTTCTCTGATCGCTTTATCAATCGCCGGCAGAAAAGCTTCGATTTTTTCCAGGGTATCGACGATTTCGACAACAATGGGCAGATCTGCCGACAAGCGGAGAATTTTCGCCGTATGCACCCGGCTGTGCGCGCCGAAACCCTCGATGCCGCGGAGCACCGTCGCTCCCGCCAAGCCTTGTGCCCGTGCTTGGCGCACGATCCATTCGTAGAGCGGGACGCCTTCGTGTTTGTCGCTCTCGCCGATAAAGATCCGCAGCAAAGATCCTTCGCTTGGAAGCACCATGTTCCACCTCATAGCAGACGAGCCAAAACATTACCGTACCAAACGCCCAGCAGCCCGAGAATCAACTGAGCAAAAACGTTTAAGATTGCGGCGAGATTTTGCGCGTCTCGCGCCAACGAGAAAGTTTCATAAGCAAAAGAAGAATAGGTAGTGAACCCGCCGAGAATGCCAATGAAAAAGAACAGGCGAGCTTCCGGCCCAAACAGGGCCCGGCTTTCCGCGAGTCCCGAGAGAAATCCGATCAATAAGCAGCCCACCGCGTTGACCACCAAAGTTCCGTAAGGAAACGACGTGTTGTTCAATAAATTGTGCACCCAGCCGCCAAGCGCATAGCGGAAAATCGCTCCCAGAAATCCGCCAGCTCCGACCAGCAAAAATTGCCCCATGCCTCCAGAATCCTCCAAGAGTAGTTTTCCTGCCGTTTTTGCAGTATGCGCTGATAAATCGATCCGCGGCAAGGTGGTGCAGGATGCTTTGGGTACAATTTGCCTTGGTGACCGCAGTAATCGTCTTCGCGGGCGTCAAACTTTCCGTCTACGGCGACGTCATCGCCGAGAAAACCGGCCTGGGGCGGACCTGGGTCGGCATCGTGATGATGGCGACCGTTACTTCGCTGCCGGAACTCATCACCGGAGCCAGTTCTGTTACGGTTTTCGATTTGCCCAATATCGCCGTCGGCAACGTGCTGGGCGCCTGCATGTTCAATCTGCTGGTCATCGCGCTGCTCGACAGCCTGAGCGGGCCGACGCCGATTTCCGCGAAGGCGCACCAGGGCCAGGTGCTCGCCGCCGGCTTTGGTACGCTGATGCTCGGCGTCGTTGCGATTGGCATTGCCGCCGACCGGCAGCTCCCGGCGCTCGCTTGGATCGGCCTCTATAGCGTGGTCCTCTTGCTTGTCTATGGGATCGCCATGCGCATGGTATTTCTGTTCGAAAGAAAGCGCCTTGCCGAGCTATTTCACGAAAGCGCTGAAACGGCGCGATACCAAAGGATCACCCTCAAGAAAGCGGTGATTTGCTATGCGCTCAATGCCGCGCTCGTTATCGCCGCGGCGGCTTATTTGCCCCGTTTGGCCGATGAAATCGCGACGGCGACCGGGCTCGGGAGAACTTTCGTCGGCAGTATTTTCGTCGCCATCGTGACCACGCTGCCGGAGCTCGTGGTCTCGGTGGCTGCGGTGAAAATCGACGCCACTGACCTGATGTTCGGCAACCTGCTTGGAAGCAACATGTTCAATCTTTGCATCCTCGCGCTTGACGATTTGCTTTACGTAAAAGGTCCGCTTCTCGCCGAAGCCGCCGCCGCCCATCTGGTGATGGCCAATGCCGCCATGGCAATGACCGCCATCGCGATCATCGGACTGACTTATCGGGTGAGCAGGAAGCGCTTGCTTTTCGCTTGGGACTCCTGGTCGTTATTGGTGATTTACCTGTTCACCGTGTCGCTGATTTACACATTGAGATAACCTGCGCAACCAGCGCCAGACCCATTCGTCGCATTCGCACGCTCGCCGCGAGTTTGCTCGATCGAGAGCACGGCGAAGGCTGGCGAGCAGAAATGTTTGCCCGCCTTCTTACTTGGGCTTTTTATTATGGTAATAGGGATTGGAAATCTTGTTTGTATGCAGTTGGTATCTGCCGTGTACCGGTCGGAGGTTGACCCTTGCCAGGCGATGATGCGTTCCAAGAAGTGTTTCTATGTTGATGGCTGCCGCGGTACTTTCGTTGTTTTGTCTCGCTGGTTTGGCACCCTGGTTGTGGCGCGCGACCGGTCGTTACTGCGCCTGGTTGCTGGCGCTTTGGCCGGCATTTCTCGGCTGTCTTTTCCTTTCACTCGGCGGCGCCGCCCCGCCTGGCGAAAGTGCGGCCATCGCCTATCCGTGGGTGCCGAGCCTGGGCCTTCAGTTCTCCTTCTATCTTGACGGCCTCAGCCAGCTGTTCAGCTTACTGATCACCGGCATCGGCGCGCTCGTGCTGCTTTACGGCGGCGCGTACCTGCACGGCGACGATCGTTTGGGCCGTTTTTATTTCTGGCTGCTGTTTTTCATGGGTTCCATGCTCGGCACGGTGCTGGCCGATAATTTGTTTTTATTGTTTGTTTTTTGGGAGCTCACCAGCGTGAGCTCCTATTTTCTGATCGGCTTCGATCATCACCGGGATGGGGCGCGCGCTTCGGCGCTGCAAGCGCTCCTGGTCACCGGTGCTGGCGGATTGGCGATGCTCGCCGGGTTCGTTCTCCTCGGCAACGCGGCAGAAACACTGGAGCTGTCGGGCTTGCTCGGAAGTGGCGAGCGCATCAAGCAGCATGAGCTTTATGGGCCAATCCTGATTCTGATCCTGGCCGGCGCGTTCACCAAGTCGGCGCAGTTTCCGTTTCATTTCTGGCTCCCCAACGCGATGGCGGCGCCGGCGCCGGTAAGCGCCTATCTCCATTCGGCGACCATGGTGAAAGCCGGCGTTTATCTGCTGGCGCGCTTGAGCCCAGTTCTGGCGGGAACCGATGCTTGGCTCTACAGCGTCACCGGCGCCGGCGCTTTGACAATGGCCATCACCGCCGGTCTTGCGCTGCAGCAAACCGACCTCAAGCGCATCCTTGCTTACTCGACCTCGAGCGCGCTCGGCATTCTGGTCATGTTGCTCGGCTTGGGCAGCGCGCCGGCGATCACGGCCGCCGTGACTTTTTTATTCGCCCATGCGCTATACAAGGGCGCGCTCTTTCTTGTCGCCGGCGCCGTCGATCACGAAACCGGCACAAGAGCAATCGATGAGCTCGGCGGCCTGCGCCAAAAAATGCCATTCACAGCCGCTGCTGCTTTCATCGCCGCTGCCTCCATGGCGGGAGTGTTGCCGCTGTTCGGTTTCATCGCCAAGGAAGCTTTTTTCGCATCGCTTTTTTACGCCGAATTTGCCGCCGGCCTGCTGACCACGCTGGCGGTTGTATCGAGCATGGCGTTCGTCGCTCTGGCCCTGAGCGCGGGCGTTCTGCCCTTCTTCGGCAAGCCCGTCGCAACTCCCAAAGCACCGCACGAAGCGGCGCCGGCGATGTGGACTGGGCCGCTCGTGCTCGCGGGCATTGGCCTGGTCGCTGGTTTGTTCCCGCAGGCGTCGGCGCAGCCGTGGATCGAGCCCGCGGCGGCTGCGGTGCTTGGACGCCCGGCGCCGCTGGAACTCGCGCTCTGGCATGGTTGGAATCCAGTCTTGCTGTTGAGCATTCTGACAACGCTGGGCGGGCTTGGGTTATTCGCGCTGCGCGCCCGCGTCAGGCTTTTTCTCGGGCGCCTGGAGACGTCAGCGCGATTCGGCCCGGAAAGAAGTTACGGCGTTTTGCTCAACGGCTTGAATGCCTTGGCGCGCCGTCAAACCGCGCTTTTGCAGAGCGGCTATCTGCGTTTATATCTGCTGGTCGTTATCGTAATCACGACCATCGGCGCCGCCGTACCGATTCTTACCCTAGGTGAACTCAAGATTTCACTCGATGTCTGGGATTTTCGCTTCTACGAGCTTGGGCTGGCGGTTCTGATCGTGCTCGCCGCCGTCGCCGCGACCTTTTCCACATCGCGTTTAGGCGCCATCGCTGCTTTGGGGGTCGTCGGTTATGGCATCGCGTTGCTCTATATTTTGTTCGGCGCGCCTGACCTGGCGATCACGCAGTTTCTGATCGAAACGCTCATGGTCATCTTGTTCGTCTTGGTGTTTTACTACCTGCCGCGCTTCGCGGTGTTATCCACACCGCGGGTGCGGTTGCGCGATGGTCTGATCGCCGCGGCCGCCGGCGCGCTTATGACTCTGCTGGTCATGGCGGTGAACAGCATTCAGCTCCATCCGTCCATCGCCGGCTATTTCGCCGAAAACAGCGTTCCGCTGGCTCATGGCCGTAATATCGTCAACGTGATCATCGTCGACTTCCGCGCCCTGGACACCCTCGGCGAGATTACGGTCCTCGGCATCGCCGGTATCGGCGTATTCGCGCTGGTCAAGCTGCGCCGCTCCAAGGAGGATTCACTGTGACATCGATCATCCTGCAAACCGCCACGCGGCTGATTTTCACACTGCTATTGCTTTTTGCGATCTTTCTCTTGCTGCGCGGCCATCACGAGCCTGGCGGCGGATTTATCGCCGGTTTGGTCGCCTCCAGCGCATTCGTGCTTTACGCCATCGCTTACGATGTCGGCCGCGCGCGTAGCGCGCTCGGCATCGAACCACGGGCGCTGATCGGCTGCGGCTTGCTTGTGGCTGGGTTTTCCGGGGTGTTGCCGATGCTCATGCAGAAACCCTTTCTGACCGGATTGTGGGGCTCCTGGGCCGCGTTCGGCAGCGCGCCGATTGCAGCGGGCACGCCGCTGGTTTTCGATCTGGGAGTTTGCCTGACCGTCGTCGGCGTCATCCTGACGATCATTCTGGCGCTTGCGGAGGAATAGGCGGTGGAATTCGCGCTCGCACTGATCGTGGGTGTTCTCTACGCCTGTGGCCTTTATCTGATGCTGCGCCGCAGCATCGTTAAATTGATTATCGGCCTGGCGCTGCTCAGCAATGCCGCTAATTTACTCATCTTCACCGCCGCGGGTCTTACGCGCGGCTATCCGCCGCTGGTTGCCCTCGGCGCCGCCCGCCCGGCCGAGCCGTTCGCCGATCCGCTGCCGCAGGCGTTGATCTTGACCGCCATCGTCATCGGCTTCGGCGTGCTGGCGTTCGCCATGGTGCTCGCCTATCGGGTTTATCAAAGCACCGGCACCGATGATCTCGACAATCTGAGGTCGACCGACACATGACAAACTTGCTCGTCCTACCGATCTTGATTCCGGCCATGGGCGCGGCGTTGTCCTTGCTTCTCTGGCGCAGCCGGGCGCTTCAACGTGCCGTCGCACTCGGCGCCGTTGCGGCGCTGCTGGCGGCCGCCGGCGCGCTGCTGCAATCGGTCGCTGAAACGGGTATCGCAGCGGTGCAAGTCGGCGACTGGCCGGCGCCCTACGGCATCACGCTAGTGGCCGATGTTTTTAGCGCCATCATGGCGGTGCTCGCCGGATTTATGGGCTTGGCGGTGGTGCTCTATTCGTTTGCGACCATCGACGCCGGCCGCGAGTCTTACGGCTATTATCCGCTGCTGCAAGTTCTGCTCATGGGCGTCTGCGGCGCGTTCCTGACTGGAGACTTGTTTAATCTTTACGTCTGGTTCGAAGTCCTGCTGATGGCTTCGTTCGTTCTCCTGGCGCTTGGCGGCGAGCGCGCCCAGATGGAAGGCGCGATCAAATACGTGACGTTGAACTTGATATCTTCGGCGCTGTTCCTGGCCGCGCTGGGTATTCTCTACGGCATCGCTGGCACTCTGAATATGGCTGATTTGGCCGTCAAGCTGCGCGGCAACAGCGAACCCGGTCTGGTCATGGCGGTAACTTCGCTTTTTTTTATCGCCTTCGGCATCAAGGCCGCCGTGTTCCCATTGTTCTTTTGGTTGCCCGCTTCCTACCATACGCCGCCGGTGGCGGTGACCGCGCTATTTTCCGGTCTATTGACCAAGGTTGGGGTCTATTCGCTGATCCGGACATTCACTCTGCTATTCGTCGATGAATCGGGACGAACCCAGACGTTCCTCAGTGCGATCGCCGGTTTGACGATGATCACCGGGGTGCTGGGAGCGGTCGCGCAGTATGATTTTCGCCGGCTTCTGTCTTTCCACATCGTCAGCCAGATCGGCTATTTACTGATGGGGCTCGCCGTCATGACCAGCGCCGCGCTGGCTGGGGCGATTTATTTCATGGTGCACGTGGTGCTCTCGAAGTCGGCGCTGTTTTTGGTCAGCGGCGTAGTCGAGCGCCTGCGCGGCACTTACGACCTCAAGGCGCTTGGCGGTCTCTATGCGGCGCGGCCGTGGCTGGCAATACTTTTTTTGATCCCGGCCTTATCTCTCGCAGGCATGCCGCCGCTTTCCGGCTTTTTCGCCAAGCTGGCTTTGATTCAGGCCGGCTTGACCGTCGAACGCTATGTGATCGTCACTGCCGCTCTAACGGTCGGCTTGCTCACGTTATTTTCCATGATCAAGATCTGGACCGAGGTTTTCTGGAAATTGCCGCAGGGCGACATCGGCGCGTCGCCGGCGGAGCCGCAGTTGACGAAAAGCGAAACGGTCCAACTGTTCCTCCCTATCATCGCTATGGCGCTTCTGATTGTCGCGTTGGGGCTCGCCGCGGAGCCGTTCATGTCGCTGGCACAAAGCGGCGCCGAGCAATTGATCGACAGCCGCGCTTATGTGCAAACGGTATTGGAGGCGCGCCGATGACCGGTGTCTTATGGAACATTCTTCTGGCTCTGGCCTGGGCCGGCATGACCGAGAATTTTACGCCGTCAAATCTGACGATTGGTTTTCTTCTCGGCCTGATCGTGCTTTTTTTCGCTCGTCGTGTCGTTGGAACACCCAATTATCCGATCAAAATCTGCCAGGTCTTGGGCCTGCAACTTTTTACGGTTTGGGAGCTGATCCTGGCCAACTTGCGCATCGCCTACGAAGTCATTACGCCCAATTATAACATGCGTCCCGGGGTGGTTGCCGTGCCCCTCGATGCCAAAACCGACGCGGAAATCACCTTGTTGGCTTGCTTGATCACGCTCACGCCGGGAACTTTGAGCCTGGACGTAGCGGCGGATCGCAGCGTTCTTTACATCCATGTCATGTATGTCGATAACGACGATCTCGAAGCAGTCCGCCGCACGATCAAACAGGGCTTTGAAAGGCGCGTACTTGAGGTGCTCCGATGATAGAGACGACCTTCGCCGGATTGTGGCAGCCCACTGAGATCGCTTATGCGATGATTATCCTCGCCATGTTTCTCGCGCTGATTCGTCTGGTGCGCGGTCCGAGCCTGCCCGACCGGGTGGTGGCGCTTGATCTTTTGACGGTTCTCTCTGCGGCGATGCTCGCGCTTGATACTCTGGCGACGCGCCAGACCGTTTTCATCGACGCCGCCATCGTACTCGCATTGATTTCGTTCCTCAGTACCGTCGCGTTCGCCCGCTATCTTGAAAGGAGAGCGCGCAGTGAGTGATCTGTTACAAAACATTTTATTGCTCTCGGGTTGCAGTCTACTGCTGTTGGCCGCCACCGGCATAGTCCGCATGCCGGATCTCTTTACCCGCATGCAAACTGCGGCTAAAGGCGCAACGCTGGGGATCAGCTGCATCTTAATTGCTGTGGCTCTGGCGATGAACGATTTCGCCTTAACGATTCGCGCGCTGTTGACCGTCGCCTTTTTCTTTTTGACCGCTCCCGTGGCGGCCCATATGATCGCCCGCGCTGCCTATTTCGTTGGCGTGCCGCTCTGGCACGGCACTCTTGCCGACGAATTGAAAGGCCACTATGACCGGCGCAGCCATATTCTATCGGCGACACCGCCGAGCGACACAAGCGCTTCCAGTTAAGTCTCGGGCCGGCGGCGAACCGGCGCTCTGCCGCGCCTTAGACGGCCGTTCCGAGGGTTGACTTCAAGATCGATTTTGCCACAATCCTGCCCATGCTCGCCTACCGCCGGACGCAGATCGATCTGCTTGTCGCGATTGCCGCTGCTTTGCAAATTGCTTTGGTGACGGTGACTCCGACGTGGTCGTATGACGGGCAGCGGGTCAAGTCCGGCGATGCCGCGTTAGGAAAATCGTTTGCGCAATGTTTACCGCGATCCCGCCAATGGGCAAGCGCCCCACCTCTGTTTGGGTTGAATAAAATCGCCGGTGCTGCCAACTTGCCCTTGTCCTCTTCAGCCTTGCGTTTCGATCTGAAACAGAATCTTTCTACGTGGCCGGTTTTATCCAACGACCTGGAACGCTCGCCGCCGCTGCTCCTTTCTCGTTAGCACTCGTTATTTACCTTGCTCAGCTCAAATTGATGATCGGTCGGTTGGCGCAGACGCCGACCTAGGGTCGGCGTCTGCGCCTTGTGGGACCGGCAAGCGCGCAGCGCAAGAGGAGGGATTGAGATGCCCCGATACTCGACTTTCGGTGATGAAGGTCATCTGTCTATGCGATTCGATTCCGATCCGGGAGCAGTAATCGAATTCTACGATGCAATGAAACGGAGCACGCATCTGCAGCCGGAAAAACGTTTGATGCTGGCACTATTGGACGACGCCCTCAAATGCTTTCAAAAACATGTCGGCGCCAAATCGGGAAGAGGCAAAAGGCTTTTCGACGAAGTCCAGCAGTGGTTTTGCGAGCGCGAGATCGACGGTATATTCAGCTTTGAGCAGGTCTGCGCAACGCTCGGCCTGAGTCCCGACTACGTTCGGCGCATGCTGGAGAACTGGAATGCGGCGGCACGACAGAGCGGCGCTATGAAAACTGCCCAGGCGGAGCCGCGAGGCAAGACCCGTAAGCGCTTGCGTTACGCCGCCTGAACCGCGCGATCGGACTGCGGCGTTTCCGGTTTCGCCCTCACGCGGTCCGTATCCCGCGGGGTAACAGGTCCGGTTTCCACCACGGCGCGCTTCCAAAGCTCCTACGGCGCGTTCACGAGCTCAGAGCGCGTGAGACCTTTTACATCGAAGGACAGAGTCGCGGCAGGAATCTGAGCGGCTCCCCGATACGGCCGGCCAATCCGCCGTCGCGTCCCGCCTCGTGATCATTAGCGAAGGCGACGGCGAAATCGGTAGCTGAGCCCTCATCGAGACCGGTCGAAAAAACCCCGCGTTCGCTTCGGCGGGCCCGGTACGACTCACTTGGCAAAGAGATCAACGATCAGGCTCTTCATTCACCAGCGACATTTTACCATTTATCAACCTGGGCTTAACCCAACCCACGCATGCTCGGCAACGCGCCGGTCATCTTAGCCGATAAATCATTGCGGGTTATCGATTGATGACAACCGGCATTTAGTTCTTTGGCCGCCGAACCGCAGCCACGGTCTGGGCCATTGGATTAGCGGCGGCCTCACCGGTAACGCGCCTCCCCCGGCGCCCTCAATCGATTCCCCCAAAGTTGTTCACCGACTCTTAACCCATTCGTCACGACATCTTTACGAGCTATCACTACCTTCACCGTCGAATAATCGGTAGAAGCTTTTGAGATGGGTTTTGCGCCAATCGGCCGGCAAAGATTCACGAAGCGTTAAACAGCTCTTAACAAATTCGTAACAGTGGGTCTTTAGAAATAAACCAAAAGGGAGAGAAATATGAAAAACCTGTTGTTGGTGGGATTGTTCCTGGTGGCAATGTCCCCTGGTCTTGCCAAAGCTCAAATTATTCAGATCGACGGTTCGAGCACGGTTTTTCCCGTAACCGAGGCAGTGGCCGAAGAATTTCAGAAATCCAAGAGAGGCAAAGTCAAGGTGACCGTCGGCATCGCCGGCACCGGCGGCGGTTTTAAAAAGTTCTGCCGCGGCGAGACGGATGTCAGCAACGCCTCGCGGCCGATTCTCAAGTTGGAAATGGATTATTGTAAGAAAAGCGGCGTGCAGTTCATCGAGCTGCCGGTCGCGTACGACGCGCTCACCGTGATCGTCAACCCCAAAAATAATTGGGTGAATTCACTTACCGTGCCCGATCTCAAGAGGATGTGGGAACCTGCCGCTCAAGGAAAGGTGACGTCATGGAATCAGGTCCGCAGCGAATGGCCCAACAACCCGCTCAAGCTTTTCGGTCCCGGCGCCGACTCCGGAACCTTTGACTACTTCACCGAAGCCATCGTCGGCAAAGCCAAATCCAGCCGGGGCGATTTTACCGCCAGCGAGGACGATAACGTTCTCGTACAGGGCGTCGCCAATGATCGAAACGCCCTCGGCTATTTTGGTTTCGCCTACTACATCGAAAATCAAGCCAAGCTGAAGGCGGTTCCCATCGACGGCGGCAAGGGCCCGATCAGTCCATCGTCGAAAACCGTTGAAGACGGCACCTACCAGCCGCTCTCGCGCCCGATTTTCATCTATGTCAGCAAAAAATCGTTGGATAGCAAACCCGCCGTCAAAGAGTTTGTCGAATTCTACTTGAAAAACGCCCCACAGCTTGTGAAACAGGTCAAATATGTTGCGCTGCCGCAGAATGCGTACAGCATCGGCGCCGACCATCTGAAAAAGGGTAAAATCGGAACGGTCTTCGCCGGCACCGCCGAAGTCGGCGTCAAGATCGAAGACTTGCTGAAACGAGAAGCGAGCCTTTAGCGACTAAGGAGTTCATGACAAAGCTAAGGAGCGCCGGAACATCGGCATTCACTAAAGGAGCTTTGGTGGGAAAAATCGAAACTGGCACCGATTACGGTTTTTTTCACAGCCAAAGTGAAAACGCGACCGCCAACGCACAATGGCAAAAGCTGCGTGAACGCGCGGTAGAATTCGGCATGCTTCTCTGCGCCCTGTCGTCCGTTGGCGTCACGATGGGTATCGTTTGGGTCCTTATCGCCGAGTCATGGCATTTTTTTGCCAATGTTTCGATCATCGATTTCCTTACCGACACTCAATGGACGGTGCTGTTTGAGAATCCGCGCTACGGCATCATGCCGCTGGTCACCGGAACCCTGGTCACCTCGACGATCGCTCTGATCGTCGCGCTGCCACTCGGGACCATTATCGCCATTTACTTAAGCGAGTACGCCAACGTTAAAGTGCGAGAAGTGCTCAAGCCTATTCTCGAGCTCCTGAGCGCCGTGCCGACGGTGGTGTTTGGTTACTTCGCCCTGCTCTTCGTCACCCCGCTTTTACAAAGGATCCTCCCCGATCTGCCTGGCTTCAATATGCTCAGCGCCGGCATTGTCATCGGCATCATGATCGTGCCCTACGTCAGCTCGCTCAGCGAGGATGCGATGAAGGCGGTGCCGGTCACCATCCGCGAAGGCTCCTACGCGATGGGGGCTACCCGCCTGCAGACCTCTCTGCGCGTGCTTATTCCGTCCGCCTTCTCCGGCATCGCGTCCGCCTATGTTCTGGGCTTTTCACGCGCCGTCGGCGAGACCATGGTGGTGGCGATCGCCGCCGGGACTCAGCCGAATTTGACGCTAAATCCGATGCAAGGTGCGGCGACGATCACGGCCTACATCGTCCAGGTGAGTCTGGGCGACCTACCCCATGGCAGCGTTGCTTACCAAAGCATCTTTGCGGCCGGCATGACGCTCATGTGCATGACTTTGATTTTCAACATCGGCGGCTATCTGCTGCGCAAGAAATATCGCGAGGTTTACGAATGATGGACCTAACGAGCGGTGATCTCCAGAGACGTGTTCAGCGGAACAAGCAGAAAGACAAAATTTTCGCTGTCATCGGTTTAGCCGCTACTTTTGTCGGCATGCTCACGCTGGCCGCTTTGCTGGCCGACCTAATGATCGACGGATTGGCCCGTTTGCGGCCTCACTTCTTCACCTCATTCCCGTCGCGTTTTCCCGCGCAGGCCGGCATTCTTTCCGCCTGGGTCGGCACGACTTTGGTGATGCTCGTAACGGCGCTCACTGCGGTGCCGCTGGCGATCGGCGCCGGTGTTTACTTAGAAGAGTATGCGCCGAAAAACTGGTTTACGGCGCTGATCGAAATCAATATCGCCAATCTCGCCGGAGTGCCTTCGATCGTTTACGGCCTGATGGCATTGGGATTGTTTGTCTACCAATTTCGCTTTGGCCAAAGCATTCTTTCGGCTGGGTTGACTTTGGCATTGCTCATCCTGCCCATCGTGATCGTCGCTACCCGCGAATCCATTCAGGCCATCCCGAATAGCATGAGAGAGGCCGCATACGCTTTGGGAGCTAGCAAGTGGCAAACCACGCGGGACCATGTTTTGCCTTATTCGATGGGCGGAATTCTGACCGGCGTGATTATCGGCCTATCCCGGGCGATCGGCGAAACCGCGCCGCTGATCACGATCGGCGCCTTGACATTTATCGCCTTTCTGCCCGACCCGCCCGTCAAGAGCGAGTTTCCGTTCATCTCGTTCGACTGGCTCTGGTCGCCTTTTTCAGTCATGCCGATCCAGATGTTCAATTGGGTTTCCCGTCCGCAGGCCGAGTTCCACTTGAACGCGGCGGCCACGGGCCTGGTTCTGATGGTCATGACGTTGGCCATGAACGGCATCGCGATTTATTTCCGTTATCGTTTTCGTAAAAGGATCAAATGGTAGTTTGCGGGGTGTTGACGAAGTTTGAAATTGTTGCGCCTTACTTTCGGAAAGATTCCTCCGATCCCGCTCGGAATGACATCGAAAATAAGGGCTGTCATCTCGAACGAAGTGAGAGGTCTTTCCTTCCCCTCCCCAACTCGAAACCCGAAACCCGTAACCCGAAACGAAACCGATGGCCTTTTCCCACTGAATGCATCACTGCCGGCTGCGCCCCTCGATGACAAACCCAGCCGACGGAGGTAAGATGAGTGCGCCTGAACCCGTCCTTGAGGAAATCAGCGTCAGCCGACCGTTAATAAAACCCATGAATGCCCTAGCCATCAAAACCGACGCCGGCAAACAGACGAGAAACATTTTCACCGTCGAGAACGTCGATTTTTATTATGGCGAAAAACATGCGCTCAAATCGATCAGCGTTGCGATCGCGGAAAAAAAATCGACCGCCTTTATCGGCCCATCAGGATGCGGCAAGACCACTTTGCTGCGCTGCCTTAACCGCATGAACGATCTGGTCCTCAATGCGCGGGTGACGGGCGACATCAAGCTCGACGGCAAGAATATCTACGACCCGGCCATGGATGTCATCAACCTGCGCCGGCGCGTGGGGATGATCTTCCAGAAGTGGAACCCGTTTCCCAAAAGCATCTATGAGAACGTCGTCTATGGCCTGCGTATCGTCGGCATCAATAACCGCCATTTTCTCGACGAAGTGGTTGAAAAAAGCCTGCGCCGGGCCGCTTTATGGGACGAGGTGAAGGACAATCTGCACAAGAGCGCGGCCGATCTGTCCGGCGGTCAACAGCAGCGGCTTTGTATCGCGCGCGCCCTCGCCGTCGAGCCCGAAGTGCTGCTCATGGATGAGCCCTGCTCGGCGCTCGATCCGATCTCCACAGCCAAGATCGAAGAGTTGATTCATGAGCTTAAAGAGACCTTCACGATCGTGATCGTGACCCACAACATGCAGCAGGCCGCTCGGGTGTCGGACTATACCGCTTTTTTCTATCTCGGCGAGTTGATCGAATTTGGCGAAACGGGAAAACTCTTCACGGCGCCGGAAAAGCGCCAGACCGAAGACTACATCACCGGCCGCTTCGGTTGAGGGAGGAATCATGCCAACGGCGCACACCGACAAACGATACGAAGAGGAGCTTACCAAGCTTCGTGAAGAGATCCTCTACATGGGCGGGCTGGTCGAAGATCAGATCCAAAAGGCGGTCAATTCGCTGGTCGAGCGCGACTCCGACCTCGCCCACATCATCATCGAGCGCGACCATGAAGTAAACCGCCTCGACGTGGATATTGACGAGCTGTGCATCAAGCTCCTCGCGCTGCATCAGCCGGCCGGGCGCGACTTGCGCTTCATCACCACCGGGTTGAAAATCACCACCGACCTGGAACGCATCGGCGACATGGCCGTCAACATCTGCGAGCGGGCGCTGGAGTTGAATCAAGAGCCGCAGCTTAAGCCCTATATCGACATTCCCAGGATGGCGCGCATCTCGCAGCGCATGATCCGCGAGAGCCTCGATGCCTTCGTGCGCGAGGACACGGATCTGGCGCTCAAGGTCTGCAAGGACGACGATGAAGTCGATCAGTTGAACGCCCAGATCTTCCGCGAAACCCTGACGTTCATGCTCGAGAATACGCAGACCATCAGCCGGGCGACCAAAATCAGCTCGGTCTCCAAATATCTGGAACGGATCGCCGACCATGCGACCAATATTGCCGAAATGGTGATTTTCATGGTCAAAGGGAAAAGCATCCGACACATGAAAGAGTTGCCGCCTTCGGTGTAAGATCTATGGCCGGGCCAGCGCAAAAAATTCTCATTGTCGAAGACGAGCCCGACATTCGCAAGCTGGTGCACTACAACTTGGTTCAGGAGCATTACAAAGTCATGGAAGCCGAGGATGGCGAACGTGCGCTCAAACTCGTCGAACATGAAAAGCCGAACCTGGTCATTCTCGATCTCATGCTTCCGGGCCTGTCCGGCCTGGAGGTTTGCAAGCTCCTGCGCGAGCGGCCTGAGAGCGCCAAGCTGCCGATCCTGATGCTGACAGCGAAAGCCGGCGAAGCCGATAAAGTTGTCGGTCTCGAAATCGGCGCTGACGATTACCTGTCCAAGCCCTTCAGTCCGCGCGAGCTGATCGCGCGCGTGCGCGCCATCCTGCGCCGCGCCAACGGCGCCGCCCGAGTCGAGCCTTTGCCCGCCTACGACAAGGGCGGTTTAAAGATCGACTTTGCGACTTACGAAGTCTTCGTGCGCGGCAAACCCGTCAAGCTGACTCTGAAAGAATTCGAGCTGTTGAAATATCTGGTGCAAAATCCCAACCGCGTGCTCAGCCGGGACCAACTCCTCGACCGCGTCTGGGGCGATGATACGTTCGTCACGCCCAGAACCGTCGACGTCCACATCCGCCGCTTGCGCAAGGCCGTGGAAAAGGATGATAGTAAGCCTAAGTGGATCCTTACGCTTCGCGGCGTGGGCTACAAGTTCGATGAGAAAGCCTTGGAATAATACCCTCATCGCAAAGTTTTTTCTCAGCTATCTCGCCGTCGTCGCACTTCTCTTTCTGGGCTTTTTCTACCTCGCGCAGTCCGACCTGCGCGACCTCTACATCGGCACCATCGGCAAAGTCATGGAGCAGCGCGCCCGGCTGCTCGCGCGCCTGATTCCCGCCTCGGCTGCCGGCGCCGAGCTGGACCGTATGTGTAGAGAGCTGGCCAGTGATCTGGGCATTCGGATCACCGTCATTGCCGCGGATGGCCGCGTTCTCGGCGATTCGGACGAAGCGTCCGCCGCGATGGAAAATCATGGCGCGCGCCCCGAAGTGAAAGACGCGCTCGCCGCCGGCAGCGGATCGAGCGTCCGCTACAGCTCCACGGTAGGCTACGAGATGCTTTATCGCGCCTTCCTGCAAGGCGATGGGCCTTCTCGTCGAGTGGTGCGCGTCGCAATCCCTTTGAATGATATTCACGTCGTCACGCGCGCTCTTCGCTCTCAACTGCTCGTCGGCCTCGGCCTGATTTCGGCTGCGGGACTGCTGCTCGCCTATCTATTTTCTTCCAAGGCAGCGCGGCGCCTGCGCGAGCTGGTGGAATTCGCCAGAGAGATTTCACAGGGAGCTTTTCCGCAAAAAGTATTCCCCACACGGGACAACGATGAACTCAACATGCTCGAATACCAGCTGAGCGTCATGAGCCGGCGCCTGGAAGCCACCCACAGCGAGCTGGTCTCGGAGAAAGAAAAGCTCAATTCGATCCTTCACTGCATGACCGAAGGCCTGCTGGTGGTGGACCGCCGAGGACGACTCCTGCTCATGAACGAACAGGCGAAAAATATCTTTCGCATCGATTCCGAGAGAGTGCGTCCCGGCGCCTCCTTGATCGAGTTATCGCGCCACCCGTCAATTCGCCAGATTATCGACGAGGTGGTTCAGTTCGATTTCAGCAGCCAGCGCTATTTGAAGGACGTCGAACTCGGAGAAGGGCGTTGGTTCAAAGTAAGCGGCAGCCACCTGCGCGACGCCGAACAGGAAAAGGTCGGGTTTATCTTGGTATTTCACGACGATACTCCGTTGAAACGGCTGGAGACCGTTCGAGCCGATTTTGTCGCCAACGTCTCGCACGAGCTGCGCACGCCGCTGACCGCGATTCGCGGTTACGTCGAGACGCTCATCCATTCGCCGCCGAGCGATCCCGCCGACGCACAGCAGTTTCTCGCCATCATCGGGCGTCATACGGAACGATTGAGTCGCTTGACCGATGAGTTGCTCACGCTCTCGGATTTGGAATCGGGCAACGCCCGCCTCAACCTGACGTCCGTCGAGACCCGCGTCTTGCTCAACCGGGCGCTCGAGGTGTTTTGGGACAGAGCGAAAAAGAACGGCGTGGAGCTCAAGACCAGTCTCGCTGCTGAAATCCCCGCGATCCTCGGCGACGCCGACCGGCTGCAGCAGCTTTTGATCAACTTGATCGACAATGCGGTCAAGTATACGCCCGAGGGCGGCAGCGTGACCGTCGCTGCGCGCCGGCGCGACGGTCACGCCGAGCAAGTCGAGATCGCCGTGAGCGACACCGGCATAGGCATACCGGAAAAGGATCTGCCCCGCTTGACCGAGCGCTTTTATCGCGTCGATAAGGCGCGCTCGCGCGAACTGGGCGGCACCGGGCTCGGATTGGCGATCGTGAAGCACATCGTGCAGGCGCACAAGGGCGAGCTGGCGATCGACAGCGCAGTCAATCGCGGCACCACGGTAACGGTCCGGCTGCCCGCGCTCGGCGCGCTTTCCCATCCAACGATCCTCTTTCTGTGCAGCGGCAATTCATGCCGCAGCCAGATGGCGGAAGGGTTCGCCCGCGCCATGCTGGGTAACGGCGAGCGCGCCTTCAGCGCGGGCGTCTCGCCCAAGGCAATTCATCCGCTGGCCATTCGAGCCATGCGTGAAGTCGGCATCGACATATCGCAGCAGCGGCCGAAATCGATTGAGGAAATCCCGCTCCACGAGATCGATCACCTGATCACCTTGTGCGACGATTTGGCGGAAAGCTGCCCGGCCCTGCCCGGCAAGTTCGCGCGGAGCCACTGGCCGCTTCCCGATCCCGCGCGCGGCTCGGGTAACGAGGACGAAATGATGGCTTTATTCCGCCGAGTGCGCGATGACATCCGCGAGCGCGTCCGCTCGCTGATTTCTACTTAGCCTCGCGACCCTCCGCCCCTAATATTCTTGTAATATTTTCCTGACATTCATTTGAATTCCCGCTCCGGAGTTGCTATCTACAGGACTCCTGAACCAGCCGAAGCTCGAGCATGTTTAACTTTGTTCCCCATAAGGAAAAATTTTTCGATCTGTTCAAGCAGGCGGCGCAGAACGCCCTCGAAGGCGCGCGCGCGCTAAAGGATATGCTGGATCGCTACGACAATCCGCAGGAATCCTGGAAGAAGCTCAAAGACCTTGAACACGAAGGCGATCGCATTACGCACCGGACCATCCGCAGCTTGAATCAAACCTTTCTCACACCCATTGACGCCGAGGATATCCATGCGCTGACGACCGCCTTGGATAATGTCATGGACGCCATCGAGGCCGCGGCTTCGAGAATGGTGCTGTTTCGCATCGACAAGCCCACCGCGGAAGCGCGCGAGCTGGGCGACACCATCGTCAACGCCACCGAACAGTTGGTGAAGGCGGTCTCGCACATGCCGCGGCTCGACGACATCGACGAATATTGCATTGAAATCAATCGCCTGGAAAACACCGCCGACGATATCTACCGCAAAGCGATCGGCCGCTTGTTCGAAAACGGCACCACACCCATGGACGTGGTCAAGTGGCTCGACATTTACGACATTCTCGAGTCCGCCACCGATCGTTGCGAAGACGTCGCCAACACCCTCGAAACCATAGGCTTAAAAAACTCCTAGGATCGGCGGCCGGCGCGGATGATTGAGGGGCAGATTCTTCTCTACGTGGTCTTGGCGCTCATCCTGGCCGCCGAGTTCGTCAACGGCTGGACCGATTCCCCCAACGCGATCGCCACCGTCGTCTCGACCCGAGTCCTCTCGCCTTATCAGGCCGTAGCGGTCGCCACGGTGCTCAACGCCCTCGGGGCGATGTCCGGTACCGCTGTCGCCGCCACCATTGGCAAAGACATCGTTCGGCCGGAGGTGATCAATCTCACCACGGTCGGGGCCGCGATGATCGGCATCATCATCTGGAGCACCGTGGCATGGTATTTCGGCCTGCCCACGAGCGAGAGCCATGCGCTGATTGCCGGGCTCACCGGCGCCGGACTGGCGACCGCCGGGCCGGACAGTCTCATCACCGCCGGCTGGAACAAAGTACTCATCGGCCTGGCGTTTTCGTCTTTTTTAGGTTTTTTCGGCGGTCTTTTCATTATGAGCATGCTCTACCGCTCACTCGCCAACAGCCGCCCGGGAACGGTACGGCGGGTCTTTGGCCGATTACAAATCCTTTCGGCGGCCTTCATGGCATTTAGCCATGGCTCCAACGACGGCCAAAAGTTCATCGGCGTATTTACCCTCTCGCTCCTGCTCGGCGGCATCATCCCGGCGTTTCAAGTGCCGCTATGGGTCATCCTGATATGCGCTGTTACCATGGGCGTGGGCACGGCGGTGGGCGGTTGGCGTATCGTCAGGACCATGGGACTGCGTTTGACCAAACTCGAGCCGGTTCACGGCTTCGCCGCTGAAACCGGCGCGGCCTTGACGATTGAACTCGCCACTCGTTTGGGTATTCCTTTGAGCACCACGCATACAATCAATACGACCATTGTCGGCGTCGGCGCGACCCGAAGATTTTCCGCGGTACGCTGGGGCGTCACGTTCGAAATCGTTGCGGCCTGGATCCTGACATTCCCGATTTGTGGCGCGATCGGTTGGCTGGCGACGAAATTTTTTCTGCTCTTTAACTAGAACTGAGAGCAGAAACGTCAAGCGCTTAGTGCCGCTTTGAGGGATGCGTTACCGGGATGATAACTGCCCACTGACTGCTGGGGTGCCGAGGAACGGCAGGAAACGATGGAGGGTAAGCGATTAGATCTCCCGGCGGCCTTCGAGCGCCTTACCCAAGGTTACGGCGTCGGTGTATTCCAAGTCGCCGCCCATCGGTAGACCGCGCGCGATGCGCGTCACCGACACCCCCAAGGGTTTGATGATCTTCGACAAATACAATGCCGTGGCTTCGCCGTTTATGGTCGGATTGGTCGCGACGATCACCTCTTTGACGCCGCTGCCGCGCAGCCTTTCGAGCAGTTCATTGATGCGCAAAGCATCCGGGCCGATGCCGTCGAGCGGTGAGATGGTGCCGTGCAGCACATGATATTGACCGCGAAACTCCTGCGATTTCTCCACCGCGATCAAATCGGCGGGCTCTTCGACAACGCAGATCTTATCGGTTTCTCGCTCGAAATTGCGGCAGATCTCGCATAGGACGACGTCGTCCCCCTCAGCCTTCGCCTCACTGAAGCCGAAACAGCGCTGGCACAGGCCCATTTCCAAACGCAAGCGTCCGATGCTCTCGGACAGCCGGAAAACATCTTCTTTGTTTCCCTTCAGCATGTGAAAAGCGAGCCTGGCGGCGGTTTTCTCGCCAATGCCCGGAAGCTTTGATAGTTCCTGGATCAAACGGGCCAGCGGCGCGGGATACATGCTCATAGCGCCTCGCTGAGCGCGCCGCGATCCATTGCGAAGACGTTCCGCCTTGCCTCCGTCGTGGCCGCGGAAGCCGGTATAACTAATTGACCGTAGGAAACTCGGATTCCCGCGTGCGCGGCAATGACGACTCGGGGAGAGCGCCGTGTGAAAAGAACTTTTCCCATATTCTTGTGATGACCGCAGCCCGCTACGGCATCAAACCGGGGATCTTCAACCCGCCGGTGAGCTTGGCCATTTCCGCGGAAGCCAATTCGCGCGCCTTGCGCATGGCGTCATTGGCAGCGGCCAGGACGAGGTCTTCGAGCATATCCTTTTCTTCTGGGTTGATCACGGACGGTTCGATCTTCACCGCGGTCAAATTGAATTGCCCGTTGACCGTCACTTCGACCATGCCGCCGCCTGACGTTCCCTGCACCGTTTTGCTCGCCAACTCTTCCTGAATTTTGGCCATTCGAGCCTGCATCTCTTGGGCCTGCTTGAGGATATTTCCCATTCCGCCGATGCTCGCCATGATCCCTCCCGGCGCTCGCGCGCTTTGTGCCGTCTAGCCCGCCTCAGAGTTAGCCCTCTTGGAAGAAATAAACCGCTTTCTCAGCCGAATCAATTTAGCTGTCTCAATTGTCGCGCCGCACGCCGCGTATGGAGCCGCCGAAGATTCGCAACGCCTCTTTCACCATATCGCTGCGCTCGCTGCCGACGCCTGGCGGCGCGCCGCCGGCGCCCACCGGCGCAGCCTGAGAAAGGTCGCTCAAGATCTGCAGCGAAACCTCCTGCGCAAAAAATCGCCGGGCCAGATCTTTCAGGGTGGCCAGGTTGTCGGCGTCTTGCAAGAACGCCAAATGGTGTCGTTCCGAAACCGCGATCTTGAGTTGTTCGGGGGGCAGTGTCAGCGCCTTGGCCGATTCGAGATGCGATGCTAAAAATTTTTTCTCTTTGCCGATGAAGGCGATAAATTCTGGCCAAGCCTCGCCTGACGCACCGCCCGGCGCGTCGGCCTGCGGCAGCACCGTGGCGCCAACCGCCGCTTGGGCGGAAATGGCCGGGGCGTGCGGCGCGCTGGTCATCGGAGCCGGTCGAGCGGCGGCAGTTTGCGGCTTTGTCGCCGGAGCCATTTTTCCCTCCAACCGCTCCAGACGTTCGATCAGCTGAGCCACCGGCAAACTCTGCGGCAAAGTTGCCAGCCGGATCAAGGTGCTCTCCAGCGCGAACCGGGGCGTTGTCGCGCGATTGATCTCTTCATTGCCCGCCGCCATAAAATCGAAATAGTCGAGCAAGGTTTCCACCGAAGCAGCCCGACTTTGCTCGTTCAAATCGGCGATTTCCTGATCCGGCAGATCCAATAAAGGTATAGGAGCCGCGCTCAGTGGCGTCTGCTCGATCAGCCTTGCCACCAACAGGTTTCGGAAATGTTCGACCAGATCGTGCGCTAGCCGGTTGAGATCACGCCCCTGTTGCACCGCGTCCGCTAACAGGGCGACACAACGCGCCGCATCGCCCGCCAGCACGGCCTCTGAAATTTGGTAGAGAACCCGGCGCTCCGATAAACCGAGGATATCCTGCAACAGAACTTCATCCACCGGTGGGGGCGCGCCTTCGCCGCTCGACGGCGGCGCGCTGGCGAGCACCTGTTCCAGGAGCGATTGCGCGTCGCGCATGCTGCCGTCCGCCTCGCGGGCCAACAGCACCAGAGCCCCCTCGCTAATCTCGAACCCCTCGCTTGCGGCGATCGCGCCGAGCCGGGCGACAATTTCGCGCAAGCTGATGCGCCGGAAATCGTAACGTTGGCAGCGCGAGAGAATCGTTTCGGGCAGGCGATGCGGTTCGGTCGTGGCGAGAATGAATTTGACCGACGGCGGCGGCTCTTCCAGTGTTTTCAGCAGCGCATTGAAAGCGTCCCGGGTCACCTGATGCACTTCATCGATGATGTAGATTTTGAAACGGCATCGGGCCGGCTGGTAACGTACGTTTTCGACGATCTGGCGGATTTCGTCGATGCCGCGATTGGACGCGCCGTCGATCTCCAGCACGTCGATGGAACTCCCTTGCGTAATTTCCATGCATTGGCTGCAGTGGTTGCAGGGGTTCTCCGTGGGACCCTGCTCGCAGTTGAGCGCCTTGGCAAGAATGCGTGCCGCGGTGGTCTTACCGACTCCGCGCACGCCGGTAAACAGATAAGCGTGGGCGACGCGTTGCGACCGAATGGCGTTTTGCAAGGTGCGCGTGACGTGTTCCTGCCCGGCGACATCCTGGAAAGTTTGCGGGCGCCATTTGCGCGCCAGAACCAAATAGGACATAGACCCTACGCGAATTGCAAATTACCAATTTCAAGTAAACTCAAATTGCAGATTCAAAAATATTAAATCTCAATCTGAGATCTGCACTGAAGTCCAAGATGCCCATTGCTGACAGCCAGGTTTCCCTGTGGCACAGGGGTGTGCCGTTACCGCTGCTTCCTTCCGGACCTGACGGGGTTCGCGGTGCCGCCTTGCACAGGACCTAACTATCAGCAATGGACATCCTGGTTTGCGCCGTTCGGAGCGGGCGTTCACAGCCGGCGCCCGCCCCTTTGCTCACTGCCTGATCGTGGCGGAGAGGGAGGGATTCGAACCCTCGGTACCCTTATTAGGGGTACACACGATTTCCAGTCGTGCACCTTCAACCGCTCGGTCACCTCTCCAGTAAATAGATGAAGCTCAAAGAAGCGGTCATCGCCCGCCTCGCCTCCGGTGAGCGGACCGAGCTGACGCGCCACATAAATCGAAGCGTCTGCGCGATCCACAGTGAAACTAACACAGGGCTGATTCATTTTCTACAAACCGAACGCCCTCGACCAGCGCCGACGTTTCCGTGTTCAGCTGTTTTACGTTTTTTGCTTCCGCAGGAATTTTGCCAACGGTCTTCTAAGTAGCACCGGGGCAAAAGCTTTTTCATGGGCCATCAGCTTGCCGCTGACCTCCCTTGGGAAAATGTAAAATCGCCTTACGGATGGAGTTTCGCCGCTTCTGCCGCGCTTCATTGTAACTCATCGATTACGTTCAGTTTGGCAAAACTGGCACCGGCTTTGCTGACATCGTTCAACCGTGCGGAAAATACTGCTTCCACGGTTAGCATGCTCCGTTTGCCGCTCTTGAGGCTTAACTATGCACCACGACACCGATGATCAAAAGAACTCGCCAAAAGACATCCCGGAAAACTCGAGCGACAATCCGACAGCCGTTACCATCCCTGATCGAGAGATGATGACGTTGATTCCCTGGAAAGATATTTGGATGTCTCTCAAAATCGCGAGTACACGCGGCAACGGTGAGATGGTCGCGGTTTTCTATGACACGCTTTTCAAGGAAGCCGTTTTCGACGACAACGGCGCCTGGGCCTGGGACCTCAATAAGCGCGACTGATGCCGTTCGCGGCGCTCGCCCGTCGCCTCTTATCAGCCTGAACTACGGTTGCGTGACGTGATCGCCGCTTGGCGGGTCTGGGAGCAGGCTCAAGGATGCTTTGACCGCCCCCTTGGAGAGCAGGAAGCCGACGCTCTTCGGCAGATATTCAACGTAGATTGGCACTTCGCCCGCGAGCGAGTAGATCACCACCTCGAAGCCATGGCTGACGAAGCGGTCGACCGATTCGCTCAAATAATTCAGGAACGGCAGATTCGGCTTGCCGCGGTCATCGTGTAGATTCAGATAATCTTGCAGAAGCGGGTCGGGATTGTCCCGATCGGCCATCATGAAGGACATCAGCAGATCTTTAGTGCCGACCCAGATCGTCTTCACTTGGGCAGCCGCCAGATCGTCCATCAAGTAGACCAGCGCCGGCGTTTCGAACATCACCGCCAACTGCACGGCGTCCGCGGCGAGCGAGCGCTTGCACAGCGCATCGCTGAGAGAATGCCTGGCGCTGTCGATCTCATCGGCGCAGCGGACGAACGGCAAGAGATAGGTCAACTTCCTATCTCTATATTCGTTTTTGAGTGTCGCGACGGCAGCGGTTTCGCCATCGAGCAGGTGCGGATAGCGCTTGAACAGCGACGGTCCATGGTTGCCCAGCTGTGGATTGCGCTCGGTTTTGAGCGGCGAGTCTGGATATTCATCCGAACGGGCATCCAGGCTGCGCAACACGATCTCGAAATCGCTCGGAATCCCGCCGACGTAACCGCTCCAAAGCGAATGGAGCAGCTCCCTCATGTCCTTCTGGCCCCTGCGCAACAGCTCCCATGGACTGACGCCGCCGGACGTGAGCAACTGTTCCTGGCGGCAAAAAAAAGAAAAGTTTCCACGACGACCGAGCGCTTCCGGCACCGTCGAGAGCAGCGAGATATGCCGGCCCGCCGCGATCAGGTCGGCGATCAGTCGGGTTTCCGGCAGCGGCGCATAGCCGGCAGCCGCCTTCTCGGCCCAATGTCCGTCGGGATCGATGACCACTTTCTGAGCTCTCGAATCGACCAGAACCATTTTCCCTTCGTGACGCTCGAGGGCGCCCCAGGTGGATTCGTCCGCCATGACGAAGGACTTGCCTTCCTCGCGGCAAAACTCCGCGGCGTGACTTTTCGAAACCACCGTCGTTTTCGGCGAAATAATGCCATCGACCTGCGACAGAACCGGAATCATATACGGAAAAGTTTCCCGGCAACGCAAGATAATTCCGTTGCCGTCGCGCCGGAGCCGGGCGAGCGATAGAGCGAGCTTACCCACCTCGTGGACCGACAGCGGCTTGCGCAAGCCGAACAAGATGCCGCTCGAAGCCTGCATTCCCGGCACCACCGTATCGATGGGAATTTCTTTGCCATGGCGGCGTCGAGCGGTTGGCCTTGTATTCATGGATCGCTTGTTGCGCTCACTTGACCAGCGCCGTCTCGGCGCCGTAATGCCCCTGCAACTTCGCCTCTTCGGCATGGCGCCTGGGCAGCGCCAAGCAGATCAGCGCGGCTCCGAGCGCGAGCAACGCTGCAAAATAATAGGCCCAGCTTAGCCCTATGCCATCCACCAGCAGTCCGGAAATAAAAACACCGAAGGGTTTGAGGATGTTCGTTAGAGTCGTATACGTCGCTAGATCCAAAGAAGTCTTTTCCTCGCTGGCGAATTCCAGCATCAGATGGTTGTAGTAGACCATTGCCGCGCTAAACAAGAACATGAAAACAAATACCATCGCCAGGTAAGGGTAAAGCGCGCCGGCAAGCGAGAGTGCGATACAGACCGGAATGAGCAGGGCTCCGCTCAATACCAGAACCCTGCGCGGCTCCCAGCCGAGATTCACGTACTTCGAAAAGAACGTGACGATCAGCCCCTGGAAAATGTATTCCGCCATCATGACCGTGCCCACGAACGCTGCCGACATGCCGAGATATTGGGTCAAGAAGACCGGCAGCACGACCACTCCCCACGCGTCAAGAGCGCCGTTTAGAAAACCGAAACTCAGGCCGAGGGTCTTGATTCGGCCATCGACGGCACGCCAGATCTTGAGAACCGGCGTCTGGACTCGTTCTTTCAAGTCGGGCAGGTAAAACGCCGCGACCAATGTGGAAACCGCGGTGAGAGCCGCGAACACCAGCAGCGTATGCTCCAGGCTCAGGTAGGCGATCAACATGCCGCCGCCGATCATACCTATCCCTTTGGATGCCTCTTTCAGACCGAGAATCATGTTGATCAAGAAACGCTGCTTTTCCTTGGCGGCGAAATGCTTGACGTAGACGGAGCTCATATCGGCGAAATAAAGCATGCCGCGAATGAATCGCTCGACATAGATCGCGCCGAAAGAGGGCACAAGGTAGAGCGCCGAAATTAAGCTATGCAGCGCCAGGCCGGTAATAAAGGTCCGCTTGTAGCCCCACCGGTTGAGCAGCACGCCGATGCCCATCGGCGCAAAAATTTCCGCGAACTTGAAGAGAAAAAAAAGAAAGGCGATTTTCGAGATCGAGATCCCTACGGACGCCAAATAGACCGGCAAAACCACGCGCAAGGCCCCGTTGGTCAACGCGGCGCTCCAATAGCCGAGCGCCACCATGCCGATGGTCGGTCTATAGCTATGCTGCGGGTTTTCCGGCGCAAACATGGCTCTAATGCCCTGATCAGCCGAGTTGATTTTCCGCCATATAGGCTTCGATTCTCGGGCGAAAATAATTCGCTTGGCGGTGCTGCCTGAGCTCGCCGCGAAACAGGATGCCCATCGCTTCCAAAGTCTTCAGACACTCCCGTTCGCGAATCGGATAGAGCTGCTGCAATCGATCGAACCAAACCGGCAGGCTGCCTTGGAGATATTTCAGTTCGAGAATAACGGCCCCCGCCCGCCCGAACGGCGCGATGATCGGGTCCTTCCATGAGCTGAATTGGAACACCTCGCTCGAGACGTGGTAATACTGAACATCCCAATCGATCGACAAGCGCTCGTTTTCGTTTTGAAAGGCGACCCTCTTGTAGACGATCAGGATAAAAGGCTTCAGGCCCATCGTCAGGATCGATTCCTGGGTATCGCTATAGAGCTGCCGCAGGCTGCCCGGCTCGTGATCGGGACGGTTCTGCTCGATGGCTGTCGGGGTAATTTCCGCGCCGGTCAAGAAACCCTGAAGCTCGCCTCGAGTGAGGCGAAAGCGGCGTTTGGAGCGGCGCTCGTCACTGGCGGTTTTCACTTCGACCCAATATTCCGAAATGGCCTCGGGCGGGCGGCCGTAAAGTTCGTAGGCTCGTAGCCTCACCAGAAACAGGCGGTCCGCCAGACTATAGCGCAGCAGATCATAATCCTTGTTATCGAAATAGACGCTTCCGACAGACGTGATTTCCTGCACCGGAGCCATTCCGTAGGGCGCCAGAACGGCGCCGATCTCACGCCATAAGCTTGCGACTTCGCTATCCTTTACGCCGAGCTGATACTTGCGCTCGATGCGGTCTTTGAAGACCGGAACTGCCGCTGGAGCAGAGTTCATAGTGCTACTCCACAGGGGCCCATCCGGAGGGGTTTTTGCCCTTCCTGGTAAGCTGCGCGTAGTTGCGGGTAACCATGGTAATTGCGTGCAACGGTATATAAGAGTTGCTGGGCGTAGTCAAGAACAAGAATTTGATGAGAATTGGCCAAAAGGAAGGCCAAAACAGGACAGCGCGAGCGCCCTCCCCGATGGTCCGGGACTATGGGCGAGAACGAAGGCAAACGCCCGGGCGGTAGGAACTCACGCCCTGGCCGGCCGTGCGTCAGGTGGCGGGTTTGCCTCGGGGCTGCTTTTCGATTTTGGCCCAGCTGTCACGCAGCGTCACCGATCGATTGAAGACCAGCTTGTTCGATGAAGAATCTTGATCGACGCAAAAATAACCCAATCTTTCGAACTGAAAGAAATCGCCGATTTGAGCTTGGTGCAGGTGCGGTTCGACGCGGCAGTCGACCAACCGTTCGAGCGACTTCGGGTTGAGATTGGCCAGCCAATTCGACCCTTCGGCGATATCGTCGGGATTTTCCGGAACAAATAAATGATCGTAAAGGCGAACCTCCGCGTCCATGGCTTGTGCCGCCGATACCCAATGGATGGTCGCCTTCACTTTGCGCCCGCTGCGCGACGAGCCGCTCTTGGTTTCAGGATCGATGGTGCAGCGCAGTTCCCGCACGACTCCCGTGGTGGGGTCCTTTTCGACGCCGAGGCACTTTATGATGTAGGCATACCTCAGGCGCACTTCCTGTCCGGGCGACAACCGGAAAAAGCCCTTGGGCGGCGCCTCGCGAAAATCGTCCTGCTCGATAAACAGCGTCCGGGAGAACGGCAGCTTGCGCGTCCCCATCGTTGCGTCCTCGGGATTATTGATCGCCTCCAGGTACTCGACCCGACCTTCAGGATAATTTTCCAAGACGACCTTGAGCGGCCGCAACACCGCCATCACGCGCGGCGCGCGTTTATTGAGATCCTCGCGCAGACTGTGTTCCAGCATGGCGATGTCCACCATGCTGTTGCGCTTGGCGACGCCGATGCGCTCGCAAAAATCGCGGATCGCTTCCGGCGTGTAGCCGCGCCGGCGAAAGCCCGCGAGGGTCGGCATGCGCGGATCGTCCCAGCCGGAGACAAGTTTTTGCTGCACAAGCTGCAGCAGTTTCCGTTTGCTGAGCGCCGTATGGGTCAGGTTGAGCCGGGCGAATTCGATCTGCTGCGGATGATGCACGCCGAGTTGATCGAGAAACCAGTCGTAAAGCGGCCGGTGGTCCTCGAATTCGAGCGTGCAGATCGAATGCGTGATCCCCTCCAGAGCATCAGACTGTCCGTGCGCGAAATCATAGGTGGGATAAATGCACCATCGATCCCCCGTGCGGTGATGGGTCGCGCGCAGCACCCGGTACATGATCGGATCGCGCAAATTGATGTTGGGCGACGCCATATCGATTTTGGCGCGCAAAGTGCGGCTGCCGTCCGGGAATTCGCCGGCGCGCATGCGCTCGAACAGGGCGAGATTTTCCGCCACGCTGCGGTCGCGAAACGGACTATTGATTCCCGGTTCAGTGAGGGTGCCGCGGTATTCTCGAATCTGATCGGCGGTCAGGTCGCACACGAACGCTTTTCCGGCGCTGATGAGCTGGCGGGCAAACTGATAGAGTTGCTCGAAGTAGTCCGAAGCGTAAAATTCGCCGTCCCACTCAAAGCCGAGCCATTTGACGTCCCGTTTGATCGCTTCGACGTACTCGACGTCTTCTTTGCTGGGATTGGTATCATCGAAGCGGAGATTACACTTGCCGCCGAACTCAGCCGCGAGGCCGAAATTTAGCCAGATCGATTTGGCATGGCCGATGTGCAGATAGCCGTTCGGCTCCGGCGGAAAGCGCGTGTGCACGCGCCCTTGATGCTTGCCTTGCCTGATATCTTCGCTGATGATGTTGCGGATAAAATGGGACGGCGCCGATTCGGCCGCACCTATGTTAGCGCTGCTCCCCGATTTGCTTTCCACTCGCTGCTCCTTGAAAACGAAATAGTAACATAAAACAAACCGGATTATCACATGCTTGCTGGAGCAAGGCGCGGCATTGACCGTGCTTCTACGGCCTGTTAGCGTAACCCCGATGGCCGCGATCCGCACGCGCTTCGCCCCTAGTCCAACCGGTTATCTGCACATCGGCGGCGCCCGCACGGCGTTGTTTAATTATCTCTTCGCGCGCCATTATGGCGGCAAATTTATCTTGCGCATCGAGGACACCGATCGCGAGCGCTCCACACCGGAGGCGATCGAGGCGATCCTCGACGCCATGCGCTGGCTCGAACTGGACTATGACGAAGGTCCGTTCTACCAGACCGAGCGTTACCCGCTGTACCGGTCCCGGATCAGGGAACTGCTCGCCGGCGGCAAGGCGTATCCGTGCTTTTGTACCCCGGAAGAACTGAACGCCAAACGCCAGCTCGCTCTCAAGGAAAAACGCAAACCGGCGTATGATGGCACTTGCCGCCCGCCCGACGGCGTCATCGCCGAATTACCCGAGGACAAAAGCTTCACCGTGCGATTCCGCTCTCCCGGCCAGGGCTCGACGGTGGTCAAAGATCTGATCAAAGGCGATGTCGTTTTCGACAACAGCGAACTCGACGATCTGATCATCGCCCGATCTGACGGCACCCCGACCTATAATTTTTGCGTGGTCGTCGACGACATCGATATGAACGTGAGCCATATCATTCGCGGCGATGATCACCTCTCCAATACACCGCGGCAGATCCAATTGTATCAAGCGTTCGGCCGTGAGCTGCCGCAGTTTGCTCATGTGCCGCTGATTCTCGGCACCGACAAGGCGCGCCTGAGCAAGCGCCACGGCGCGACTTCCGTCACGGCCTATCGCGATATGGGCTACTTTCCCGAAGCGGTCGTCAATTATCTGGTCCGCTTGGCCTGGTCGTACGGCGATCAGGAGATTTTCTCGCGCCGGGAGCTGATCGAGAAGTTTTCCCTCGACCATATCGGCAAGTCAGCCGGCGTATTCAACCCGGAAAAATTTCTCTGGGTGAACGCCCATTATCTCAAGAACAAGCCATTGGCCGAGCTCGCTCAGGCGGTCAAACCCTACATTGCCGCGAAAGGCTATCCGGTTCCTGGCGATGACCTATGGTTGGAAAAGATGATCGCGAGCTTGCAAGAACGGAGCAAAACCCTGGTCGAATTGGTCGAGGCCGGTCATTACTATTTCACCGAGGACGTAAGCCCGGACGAAAAGGCGGCAAAGAAATTTCTCACGCCCGCTGCCGCGGCGGGGCTCGCCGCTCTGACGCATAGACTCGAAGCGATCGAGGATTTTACCCAGCCGCGCATCGAACAAGCCTTCGCCGATACGCTGCAACAAAGCGGACTCAAACTCGGCGAACTGGCCCAGCCCGTTCGCGTTGCGTTGACCGGCAATACCGTCAGTCCTGGCATCCATGAGGTCATCGAGGTGCTCGGCAAAAAACGCACGCTGGCGCGCCTGCAAAAAGCGCTGCGTTGGATTGCAGCCGAGTAGGATCGCGCTTGCTTCTTCGTCATCTGTTTACTTGACTCTCCGGACCAATTCTTCTACTTTTAGCTCGCGCTGCTTGAGGAGTCGGCTAATTGGTAAGCCACCTGACTCTGGATCAGGCGATTGAAGGTTCGAGTCCTTCCTCCTCAGCCAAGGTCCCATCGTCTAGCGGTTAGGACACCGGCCTCTCACGTCGGGAACACGGGTTCGAGTCCCGTTGGGACCACCAATGAATTCAAATACTTACCGCTCGCTCTCGAAAAGGTTTCGCCCAAGGTTTCGGTTTCTTCCTCTGTCGCTTCGTTTGGTTTCTCCACATGGGCACGCAACAATGCGTCGCCATCGTCACGAATGTACCTGCCGTAATGCTCCTGCATCATAGCGATGCTCGTTCCGGTTTGTTCTGCGATCCTCATCGAGGAAGTCGATCATATTCGACGGTTGCGCCGACGCTATTGGATCAGCTTGATTGCGATACCCGTTCTGTTGCTTATTGGCCTAGCTGCTGTCGAATACGTCCATCCGGCTTTCATTTTGTTGTTTGCTGTGCCAGTTGCGGCAGTCCGGATTTATTCCGTAAAGCTAAGTCTGGTGAAGTGCCCAAAATGCGGCGACTTTTACAATGGCGACCCACGAAGACCATTTGATTGGAAAACAGTCCCGTGGGGCTGGGGGATTCTGGAAAAGGGTTCGAGATGCGCTAACTGCGATTTTCCGGCGTAAGGGGCGGCTCGTTCCGGTCTACCGTTTGACAGGCTGCCTAGCTCATTCGTCGTGCGGAGGAATTGCGAAGGAAATCAGGAAAAGCACGGTCCCGACCACAACAAGAATCAACCCGTATTCGATGAATATGCCAAGGTCGGCAAGATTGTGGAAGCGGCTCAAATCTCTTTTCGGGTTAATTCCAGGAGCCAACTTAAACGACAATAGTCCAATCAGAGCGACGACTATTCCGATTCCCCGCACCCATAGCTTGAGCATGGATGATTATCAGCCGCCTCGTGTTGTCCGTCAACCGAACGATGGAACAGACCCAACTGACACAGGACTACAACTTCACGGTTAAACCGCGTTTTGCCGCTATAACGAACCAAATTGTAACAACCACCAGTGCTCCCGGTGTACCGTCAAACCCTCCCTCGGAGAAGCTTGCACCAACAGTCATCATCAGCGGTCCCAATATCCAGATTCCAACCAACATCCAAATAGCGATTATACCGCGACGACCACCGCCAACCCGAACGGCGGGCGAGTTCGTTCACGCGGTCCATATCATTTAGACCTCTAATGAAGGTGCTCTTTTCCACACTCGTTTATGTTTTATCGGGAGCCGCGTTCTGGATACCGAGCATCGTGGTCAATGCGATCCGAGGTTTCAGATTTGGTGAATCGATCTTGGATATTGTCGCCGTTTGTCTGTTGCCAGTTCTAGCTGCGGTTGCCGTCATGGAGCTGTTGGACAATCGTTACCGCGACAACAAAGCCGAGATCGACGACCTGCGCTGGCAGTTGTCTGTCGTGCGGAAGCCGGTGCCGAAATAGGCGCTACTTAATCACCCGCGTCGCTCGGACCAGAACGTTGGGCGGGATCGTCAAGCCGATTTGTTTGGCGGTCCTTAGATTAATGGTGAATTCGAGTTTGATTGGACGCTCTACCGGAATCTCCCCCGCATTGGTTCCCTTGAGGATCTTGTCCACCAAACGGGCGGCTTGACGAGCAATATCGACGTCGTTGGCGCCGTAGGTGGCCAAGGCGGCTGCAGTACTTGCTGTCCGCGCATTGAACATGGTGGGCCGTCGCTTAGCGGCGGCGGAACGGATGATTTCTCCATACTGGCCAGTCGGAAATCCGCCGGGGATCGAGAGCAGCGCATCGGAACGGTCGAGCGCTGCAAATGCATTCGTCAGATCCTCATGATTGCTGACGGGCTGTTCGACTAAGCTTACGCGCAATATGGGCGCAGCTTCACGCGCCGCGGCCAATCCTTGCCTCGGCGACGGATCACGCGGATCGAAGAGAAGCAAAATCCGCTGAGCGTGGGGAAGCATCTCTTTAATCAATTCAAGCCGCTTGCCGGATAACTCCGGATACTCGAAGGTCATCCCTGTCATGTTGCCGCCGGGGCGAGCGAGACTTGCCACCAAACCGGCGGTTACAGGGTCGCCGGGAGTAATGAATACAATCGGCAATTGCGCCGAAGCCTGGCGCACTGGCTTGAGCAGCCGCGAGCCGATGAGAAAAACCACCTGAAGGCGCTGGCGCAAAAGCTCTTCGATTTTGGATTTTGCCGAAGCCTCGTCGGACCGCGCTACGCGAACTTCTATAATTTGTCCGGCAGCAAGCGAATAGCCCAATTCGCCCAACCCAGTCTTTAGTCCAGCTACGATCTCGGAAAACCGTGGTTCTTCTGGAGCGCCAAGCACACCGATGATCGGCTTGGCTGTCTGCGTGCAAGCCGCTTCCGCAATGGCCAAGAGGGCCAGAGTGGAAATTAAAACCCCGACCCATTTTTTATTTGTGATTTCAGATCTTCGATTGTCTGGAAGGCAGCTCAGAGAAACTCGAATCATGATTTCGTTCTCTAGTCCAAAATCGAATGCAACCTGTTATTTGATGACCCGATCCGCCTTCATCAGCGTCCACTGGGGGATTTCGAGGCCGATCTGCTTCGCTGTCCTGAGGTTGATCACAAATTCGAACTTCATCGGCTGCTCGACAGGCAATTCGGCAGGCGTGCGGCCTTTCAGAATTTTATCCACATATGTAGCAGCACGGCGAAACAGATCGTTGATGTTTGGCCCGTAAGTCATAAGCCCGCCATCTTCGACAAATTCTGGCCTGATGTATGTTGTGGGGAGCTTAGTCTTAAGCGCGAGATCTACGACGTCTCGTTGTCTACTGCGAATCACAGGACTTCCTATGACAATGGCAGCGCTTGCACGCCCCTTATTTACGGTTTGAAATGCGGTGTCAATGTCTTTCGAACTTTGTACGTCGACGTGTAGGACGCTCACTCCGAGCGCTTTGGCGGCAAGTTCGATCTCTTTCACCATTTGCGCGTATCCAGGAACGGTCGAGGTGCCAAGGACGGCCACGCGCGAGAGCTTGGGGAGTATTTCTTTAAGAAGCTCCAGTTGCTTTCCGCCAATATCGGGCGCTTGAGTTGATAGTCCAGTAATGTTTCCACCCGGTCGAGCCAGGCTGTCAACAAATCCGGAGCCAACTGGATCATCATCAAACGCCATCACGACGGGAATCGTAGCGGTTGCTTGCTTGGCAGCACGGGTCGGTGGCGGAGCCGCCGTCACGATCACATCTACCTTCAGACGCACTAGCTCCGCCGCAAGGCCAGGTAACCGGTCAGCTCTACTCTCGGCAAACCGCCATTCGACGACGATGTTTTTCCCTTCGACGTAACCAAGCTCGCGCAGGCCTCGCCGAAATGCATCAATGCGGCTCGCTAAAGCGGCAGGAGAAACGGTAGCCAGAAAACCTATCCGGGCAAATTTGTTTGCCTGCTGCGCCTCGGCTATCACACCGAGAGCGAGCAGCGCTAGCGCAACCAAGATCGAACGCATGGGGCCTAGATAGCACGGAGGCGGGAGTGAAGAAAACCCACTGATCGACCGAACGGCCAAACAAATTGGGCTTAGATACTTTCAGGCGCGCTCTTGTGTAAAATCACCCGCAATACGCCATCATAAATTCTGCTTCAATGGCGTTTTTGTCGATGGTTTTCGTCAGTGTAAATCCGGCGCACGAAATCAATCAGTAAATCGCCGTTGTCGATCGCGACTTTTGGCCCTCACGCCTCGTAGCCATCGTCACCACCAATCAATATTCCACATTTTCAAACCGCTCTGCGACGGATTCACGCAAGCAACATTCGCGGTGTTGATAATACCGCACTGTCCTTTTTTGCAGCCGTGAGAAGCAAAGCCCATCTTCTGCCCAACTACGTATCAATTTGAGGCACGCCGATTGCGTTCCAAGGAATCCATGCTGGACCGCACCCAGGTAGTGATCGTCGCGGAAAAGTATCCGCTCGCCAGAGCGTCGCTGGCGGACTTGCTCAAGTACGACGGGTACCGAGCTCTACAGGCGGACAACTTCGGTGCTGCAATGAACCAGATCGAATCGGTTGAGAACGTTTTCGCAGTATTGGTGGATTTGGATTTGGTCGGGTGGCGGACACTGGTGCGGCAAGCCGTTGACGGAAAACGGCTGGTGATCGCTATGAGGGGCGAACATTTTGTCTCTAACGGTGAGTTGGACCAACGCGGAGTGAGCGTCTGCTTCGACAAGCCGATTATCTACCGTGACATTGCAGAAGTCATTAAAGCACATGCCGCTATTACCGGCTCCGTAATTTGACGGTCGTCATTGCTCGCGCATCCGGAGTGGGCGCAAGGCCACCACGAGGTTTCGTTGATGCGGGGAATCAAGCGGCGCTTGCATTCAGTGCTCATCGGAGCCTAGGGTGTATGTCCTAGTAGCCGTTTGAGCTTACCTACCGGGGCCGCAGGACCGGAAGCCCGAACCCAATCACCGCGTTGTGAGGTCTGCGATGTTACACGATTCAGATTCTCCAAAGCGCTTTGGCGCGAAGCGAGAGCCGCCTACGTTAGGTTGGCCGCTATCAATACCCGGTCAAAAAATGTTGCCGCAAAGATGAGACTTGCGGGTGATTACAGCGCCCTGCAGCAGGAGTTTAACGAACGGCAAGCGGAATGGAACCAGGCGTTCCGTAGATTTTCGGATGCTCAGTCGAAATTTGCCGCACATATGCGGGCGATCATGTCTCCCGCCGGTGAGTTCGCACACCTTCGTGACACAATCGTAGCTCCCGTCGAGGACCAACGAAATGTCCTTAGCCACGTATCGCTATCATTTTATAATCCAATGAGGCCTCCCCTCCATGTCGGCCCTGCGCCGTGGTTCCGAATCACCAGAAACTGTGTTCGCCAAGGACCGCACGACGAACCCGTGGCAATCTTTGAGAACAGCGCCTGGCATGCAGACGGCGAACGCTTCACATCCTCTGATGTCGAAGGAGCGACAGCCATTCAGCTTGACGATGAATCGCCAGATCGCGTCGAAGTTTTCGGTCCATTTGATTTTGTACGAATAGCAAATGCCGTCTTGTGGACAAACTCCCAACCGCTCGTAAAGTTAAGTAGTGAAACGGGGCACTGGCAGCACGTAAAAACCAAACACGACTGGTCAGAAGTAGTTATTACCCCGGCATAAACGCGGTGTGATTCACGCGATTGCCCGTACCCAAATTCCCCAACTGCACGCATTGATTCACGCTGAAGAGTCAACTTCAGCGCGCGCGCCACCGCTGGGAGATCCTTTTTAACCAGGCGTTCGTTGGCTGAAGCGGCCGGGTCGTAGAGAACCGCCATCCGTGCGAGTTTTGGAAGCGCTTCTTTGAATATCTCCAGCCGCTTGCCGGCTAGATCTGCGCCAAGATTGTAACCCCGGTGACATTACCGCCGGAACGGGCGAAGCTTTTAATTACACCAGTGTCGACCGGATCGAGTCCACCGACCCACATGACGATGGGAATCGCCTTCGTCGCATCCATTAAGGCCCGGACCCAGATTGGCCCTCCAAAGACCACGATGACATCGCAGTTGAGAGCAACTAACTCGGCCGCATGCTTTGGGACTCGCTCGAAGCTGCCCTCGCCATATCGGTAGTCGATCGAGATATTTTGTCCTTCCACATAACCAAGCTCGCGTAGATGCTTACCGACTGCCTCGGATCTGGCGGACTCAGCAGACGGAGAGGTGTTCGAAAGATACCCGATCCGATAAAATTTCTTGAGCTGCTGTGCGTCGGCGAGCACTCCGCAAGCGAGCAGCACGACCGCAACGAATGATAAACAGCTTTCGTCATGACGGGCTACTTAATCACGATTGAGTGGCATCGCTCGTCTTGGAACTTTTTATTGATCATTGGATAACTTTGGTTGCTCTTACTAAGACGTTGGGCGGTATCGTGACGCCGATCATCTTGGCAGTCTTGAGACTAATCACAAAGTCGAAGTTCATCGGTCTTTCCACCGGTAAATCGCTGGGCTTGGTTCCTTTGAGAATCTTATCCACGTAGGTCGCCGCACGTCGGAACATTGCCGGAAGATTAGGTCCATAAGCCATGAGGCAAATGCCTCGGTCGACATCAAGTGCTTGATCGCAACTCACAGCCAAGCGTTTTTTTAGCGATAGCTCTAAAATTTGCCGTTGATAGCGGTTGACCATTAAAGCAGGTACCATGACGGCGGCCGCACGTTGTTTGGCCGCGTTTTCAAACGCTCTCGCTAGTTCATCGGGACTTTCGACCTTAAGCGAAAGAATATTTAGTTTCAGCTCGTTTGCCGCGAGCTGCGTTTCTTCTAGGCGTCCGGTTCCCGGACTGGAAGGGTCCGAAATGGCGGGGATCCAAAGAAACGCTACGTGCGGAGACTTCGGAAATGCGTCTTTGACTAGCGACAATCGTCGAAAAGCTAACTCGGGCGACAAGTTGGATAATCCTGTAAGATTTCCACCGGGTCGCGCTAGGCTGACAACAAGCCCAGACCCAACAGGATCTCCACCGATAACTGCCATGACGATAGGAATCTCTGTAGTTGCATTCTTGGCGGCAAAGCCCACTGGATTACCACCACCGCCAGTCACGATGACGTCTACTTTGAGACGGACTAGCTCAGCAGCGAGTTCCGGCAGGCGTTCGAATTTTCCCTCCGCCCCTCGGTACTCAATAACGATGTTCTTACCCTCAAACCACCCCAGGTCTTTGAGGCCTTCTCTAAATGCCTCATCGCCCAACCCACGACCAGCCCCTTGCGACAGATACCCTATGACCGGAATTTTCTTCATCTGCTGCGCCTCGGCTATGACACCCAAGGCGAGCAGAACGAGGGCAATCACGATCGAACGCATGGCCGCTAGATAGCACAGGGGCGGCAGCGATAGAAGTGGTAATTTGAGCAGCGTCTACCGTGATAACCACTCGATCCAGTCGCCGTGGTTTTGCATATAGGCGAGGCCTTGTTCTGTCCGCTTGCCTTTGACAAATGAGGTCAGAACCAACTCCGTATCATCACCACTATGCGGGCGTCCGGTGATCATCATGAGATCGTGCGTTGCGCCGTACTGCGCAACAATCTCGTTCCATCGCTGGCGGCTCTCCTTGGAGATTTGAGTAAATACTCGCATTACGCACAAAACGGAATCCTGCGGAACCAGGTTCATCACATCCCGTAGCTTTTCAACCCCATCTCCGGCCAAAATTGTTAGCGTTTGTCGCCGTGTGACTTCGATGGCGTTGCGCAATAGTTTCGCCCGCTTTTCGTGCTCAGGCCAGACCAAAGCGCGGAGCCAAAGCATGTCTTCCGCATCGCTAACTTTGAGCGGGTTTACATCCACTCCGACACGGCCTGCAACAGTGGGGAATGATTCAGGGAGGATCGGCATTTTATTACCACGGATTTCACATTCGATTTGTACGGGGGAACTGGTCAATCCAGCCGTTAGGTTATCGCCATACTTATAGCCATAGTGATCCCAACAAAGATTCAAGCCTGCGCTTGCGCCGATATCCACGACGAAAAAGGGGCGGTCCTCAATGTGTTTCGCCGCCTCGACAAAAACCGGCATCAAACCGGCGCAACGGCTCACCTCATTCGTCTGAACGCGGCGACTGGCAATCAAATTCCGTAGCTGGTCCGCGTGTTCTGAGCAGAACGAACAAAAGGTGTTAAAGGGATCGCTGCTGCCATCAAATGCCCCTCCAATGCTTTTATAGAAACTTCCAAGAGAGTGTTTGACCCCGCTGAGCAATAGGTAATGAACCCCTGCCAAAAATAGCACGGGAACCCGCTCACCCTTTCGACAATGTGCCGCAAGATTGAGGAGAGTCGGATCTTGTGCGATTCCTAAAGCGAGACGCTCGTAGAGTGGCGAGGTGTGATGGAACTCATCCCTAGCACTTTGAGCGAAAATCTCTGATAGAGATTCCGACATACGAGTCTCCGCACGAACCAATTTAGACCGTGTATCTCATGCAGAGCCGTCATTAGCAATTCCGGGGCGCAAAACAGACGTTCGCTACGAGTCTAGAGCATTCCTAACGCTTGACCTGACCAGAGTGACGGCGATACAGGTGTGCGCCTCATGCCCCTGATCAATGATGTCCTCTGGTGGTGTCGGCTTTCTGCTGATCGTATTAGTCGCGGTCACGTGGCTTCTCTGACGCGATCGCCAGATGTAGCCGGAACCACTACTTCGATTTCAGCTTGACGGACTCTGGCCTTTCTGTTCTTGGCAGCAGTCCTTAGAGCGACCTCCTCTTGCTAATATTCGCTTATAAGCTAAACTATTCTGGTGGAGATCCGCCACTATGTTACCGCATCGGGAGATCATCCATATCAGGGGTGGCTCGATAAACTTAGGGACCTCAAAGGACGAGTTATCATTCAGCGTCGCGTTGATCGAATAGCAACCGGAAATTTCGGCGATCATAAGTCTTGTCAGTATGGCGTCTGGGAATTGCGAATCGATTACGGTCCAGGATATCGCGTATACTACGGCCGAGATGGGCAGAACATCGTAGTATTGCTGTGTGGCGGTTCAAAGCGAACTCAGTCTGCGGAATAAAAACTGCCGTAACACACTGGGCTGATTATAGGAGAAGAAAAACATGACAGTAAAAGTTAAAACACGGGCCTTTCGCAGTCATGAAGAAGTAACAATAGAAAGTTTTCGCAAAGACCCTGCTTTTGCGGCGGAGTATTTGAATACGATTCTGGAAGATGGAGATCAAAGGGAATTGATGCTCGCGCTTCGCCGGATGGCCAGAGCTTTCGGCGGAGTCCAAAAGCTCGCCGGTGACGCGAAATTAAATGCAAACACGCTCTATCGAACACTTTCGCCGAAGGGTAATCCGGAGCTAAAAAGCTTACGAGCCGTTTTGAAAGCTATGGGAATGCAGCTTACCGTCCGGCCGCTGCGGAAAAAGGTCGCCTGAGTCGCTGGCTCAACGTAGCATACACTGTTTGCATTGAAGTGCGGCCTGCAGCACTTTACGAACTTGTCACGCACCGGTAAAATCCGGCTGAGGATGCAAACATTCACTCAAACGCTCTTTTAACACTGTGAAAATTGAACTTATCCCCTTTTATCGCTCGAGTTCGGCCTCGTAGGTTCAGTCTCCGCCGCCTGGCAGCTCCCGCACGAGTGTGGCGTACATCGGCTCAATGAAGCCGTGGCGCGCTGCGGTCCGGTGTAGCGAGTTCTTTCGTGAGCACCTGCAGAAAAGTACATTAGCGAGCGGGCCTCGGTGCTCCAAATCTGGTATACTGCCAGACGCCTATATGATTGGTATCTTTTTAGCTGCCCTCGCTATCATCGGACTCGGTAGCATTGTCGTCCGCTTGATTCTAAAGAAGCCGTGGAAGGAAATAATCACCGGCTGGTTAGACGCTTTCTTTGATTTCTAGCATCGAACAATGCAAGCGATTGTTGGAAAAAAGGTTCCACCCTTGCATCGCCTTTGGCGGTTTTTTGAAGCGCAGCGCGATGGCTGGAGTGCGGCCAATGCTGCGTTCGAGAGACGCGACTTGGCCGTCGTCGATGGAACACAATGGACGATCATCTGCAAGATTCATGCGATTCGGTCGCCAAACGTACGCATGGACAAGTTCAAGTTCAGAGCCAGTATTACAGTATGGCCTGGGACAACGACAAAAGGCGCGTCGGAAGCTGGTCTACCTGGGATGAGGTGGCGTCGGCAGTTTGGACGTAAGATTCGCCAGCAGGGTTATCGTGGTCGCTGGCGGCGATTTCCTGGGGGCCTGTTCGGTGATTTCTGGAAAACCCTCACGGACGCGAGCGCAGTACGCGCCGAAGTCAAGCGGCTCGATAAACTCTGCCTTTGAATCTCGGAGTTGCTGTAAGGATCGCACCGCGAGCGCGCTCGTTTCGTGGCCCAGGGCGAGAAAGAGATGTTCCGATTCAACGTAGTGCTGGCGTTAGTTCTCATTTTGTTTGCGGTTGCGTTCATCCTCATTCGGGCATTTGTTGTCATGCCGATCTGCAGTGAAACTGGCTGGAAGCCGCCCTGTCCTCCTAAAGGCTTCGTTTCATAGCAACACACGATGTAACCCGTGACGGAAATGGTTCGTTATGCGCTGATTACAAAACTGACACATGCCCAACATTTCAGATGCTGAAGCGAAAGAATTAGCTGCCGCATGGCTCGCGTACCAGAGGCGTTGTGATGCAGTGGGAACGGCTCGCGCCGAAGGCTTTGAGTCGTGGAATCGTCTTACTGATCTAGTCTGGAATGACCCGGAATCGGCATGGCCGGTGATCCTCTTGATGATCGAAGTCGCGTCAACAGACTCACTGTTACAGGATGTTGCCGCTGGCCCTCTCGAAGAACTTTTGAGCAACCACGCGCACGACTTTATTGACAGAATCGAGGACCATGCGAGAAAAGACGTTAAATTTCGCAAGTGTCTCTGCGGCGTCTGGGGCTGGTTTTCCATAGCCGCAGTAATACAAACTCGGCTACAGCAATACGGCTGGAGACCCGTCCACAAAAAAAGTGCGCAAGCACCACGAAAACAACGACGCGGACCAAAGTCCCGAACTCATTTGAAGGAGCGACAATGGCCGAACAACCGCAGGAGAAGATGACTCTCGAAGAACTGATCGTGAGCGCGCTGGCGATGACCGACGCTTTAGCCAGGCTCCTGATCGCCAAGGGCATCATCACTGACGAGGAGTTCAGGACGGCGCTCGATGCGGAACGGGCTAACTACCTCGCCGTGCTGAAGCGGCTGCACTAACGAAAGGATAGGGGGCCCGGCAATGAATCAGTTGTATAAGTCAAGACATCATCTGACAGTCGTCTGACAAATCCTCGTTGTCAGTCGTTGTTGAATCTCCACTCACGCCGCCAACATTTTCTCTTTGGCCAATGGAACACTATCAATGAATGTTTGCATCGGCGTCTTGCCGTAACACCATCTTCCCTGATGGA
>Ga0073934_10002016_pt1 | contig 44869 bp, 38 predicted proteins | sample LarsenN4metaG_FD_76834 | JGI IMG/M metagenome (GOLD analysis project Ga0073934, IMG submission 76834) | Hot spring sediment bacterial and archeal communities from British Columbia, Canada, to study Microbial Dark Matter (Phase II) - Larsen... ...
AACAGCGCCGTCGACGCAACGATGTCCATGATCAGCCGGTCCGCCGGGTCGGTGATGAATTCCGAGAGCAGCGGCACATCGGGCAGGTCGGGCTCGCGGTCGGGCCCGATCACGGCAAGATTCGCAAGTAGGTCGCGCGCGATCCAGTCCGGCCTCGCGCCCTTGAACGAATTCCAGGATCCGGCGCGGCCCTGCACTTCGCCGCGCTCCATGGCGAGGTTCATCGCACCGGTGCCCGGATAGCCGGTGACAAGCTTGAACTTCGTTCCCACCAGCGCATTCGAGAGCGCCGGATACATGTAGGGCTGCGCCGCCTTGCCGCCGGTCGCGAGGATGACCTCGGTGCGCCTGGCATCCTCGATCGTACGCACCTTGGTGGCGCTCTTCATCACCGAGATCGTGCTGCGCGCGGTGAAGGCGCCGCCGATATACTGGAACCGGGTCGGGTCGTATTGCAGGCCAGCGGTGCCAAGAAGCGCCCACAGCGAGATCTCCTGCAGCGGCCGGCCGAGCACGCTGCCGTCGCGCGCGGCGGCCGAATACAGGTAGTTCGATGCCCGCACGCCGCCTGCGCCCGGCATGTACTGGATCACGAAGGCCGGGTTGCCCGGCATGTATTTCTGCAGGATCGGTGCGATGACCTGGGTGTAGACGGTCGAGCCGCCGCCGGCGCCGCCGCCGTTGATCACGGTGACGGTCTTGCCGCTGTAGAACGCCGCGACATCGTTTGCTCTGGCCGGGGTGGCCATGCTTGCGGCCGATACGGCGAGACCGAGAATGCCAACGATGACGTTTCGCATGGCGGTCTCCTCCGCGCCGTCAGAGCAGCTTTGATGGGCGCCTACATTCCGTGCGCCACGGACGGGCTGTTGGCCTTCTTCAGATTGCGATAACGCGCCATCGCCCAGACCGGAAAGTATTTCGCATAGCCGTGGTAGCGCAGGTAGAAGATGCGCGGGAAGCCGACTGCGGTGAAACGCCGCTCCGGCCACAATCCATCCGGCGCCTGCGTGCGTGCGAGATAGGCGATGCCGCTGGTGACAGCCGGGTGGTCGATCTGGCCGGCGGCCATCAGTCCCAGCAAGGCCCATGCCGTCTGCGAGGGCGTCGAAGGCGCGGGCTCGTAGCCCCTGTAATCGAGCTTGTAGCTCGATCCGTCCTCGCCCCAGCCGCCGTCCGCATTCTGGATTCTGGTCAGCCAGGCGACCGCCTTGACGATCTCCGGTGTCCCATGATGCACGCCGGCGGCGTTGAGCGCGCACAGCACCGACCAGGTCCCATAGATGTAGTTCATGCCCCAGCGGCCGTACCAGCTTCCTTCCGGATGTTGCGACTTCAGGAGATAGTCGACCGCGCGGTGGACACGCGGATCGCTCTTCGGCAGGTCGCCGAGCTGCGCCAGCATCGACACGCAGCGGGCGCTGACGTCTTCGGTCGGCGGGTCCAGCAGCGCGCCGTGATCGGCGAACGGGATGTGGTTGAGATAGTAATGATTGTTGTCGGCGTCGAACGCGCCCCAGCCGCCGTTCGTGCTCTGCATGCCGAGGATCCACTCGCGCGCGCGGCTGATCGGCTCGCGATAGTCACCCCGGCCCTGCATGTTTTGCGCCCGGTCCATCGCCATCGCGACGACGGCGGTGTCATCCACGTCGGGAAAGTGCGCATTGTTGTATTGGAACGCCCAGCCTCCCGGCCGCAGGTCGGGACGTGCTGCCGCCCAGTCGCCTTTGACGTCGAGAATCTGCTTGGTTGACAGCCACTGAAGTCCCTTGTTGACCTGGGCGATCGCGCGGTCGCCGCCGACTTCGAGCAGCGCATGGCACGCGAGGCCGGTGTCCCAGACCGGCGACCAGCAGGGCTGGCAGTAGGCCTCGTCGTCCTTGACGATCAGGAGCTTTTCGACCGACCGGCGCGCGATTGCGACATACGGATGGTCGCGCGGATAGCCGAGCACGTCGAACATGAGGACGCTGTTGACCATGGCGGGGAAGATCGCGCCGATGCCGTCCTCGCCGTTGAGGTGCTCGATCGTGAATGCCTCTGCTGCCTTGATCGAACGTTGCCGTGTCGGCAGCCGTTTGAGGACGGGCTCGATCGCGCGCAGGAGATGATCCACCCCACGAAAAAATGCAAACCAGAATTTGTGCTGGTGCGGCGCGCGCGGCGTGAGGCGCGCGCGTTCCGGCGGCTGAATGAACAGTTCGTCGATGCGGATGTCCCTGGGATTGCGCGCGCGCGGCTTGAGCGCCATCAGCACGAGCAGGGGCACAACGACGGTGCGGCTCCAGTATGAGATCTTGTCGAGATGGAATGGAAACCAGCGCGGCAACAGCATCACCTCGGCCGGCATCATCGGCACCGCGCGCCATGAGATCTGTCCGTAGAGTGCCAGCAGTGTGCGGGTGAACACGTTGGCGCGGGCGGCGCCGCCGCGCTCGCGGATCGCAGCGCGGGCGCGGCGCATATGCTCGGCGTCGACCGGCTCGCCGATCATCTTGAGGGCGAAATATGCCTTTACGCTCGCGCTCATGTCGAAGGGGCCGTCATGGAACAGCGGCCAGCCGCCGTGCGCGCCCTGGATGCGGCGCAGGTAGACGGCGATCTTGCGTTCGAGTTCGGCGTCGACCGGTTCGCCGCGAAAGTGGCGCATCAGCACGTATTCGGCGGGAATGGTGGCATCGGCCTCCAGCTCGAAGACCCAGTGCCCATCCGGCTGCTGCCGATCGAGCAGCGCGCGCGCTGCCCGCTCGATACGGTCCTCCAAAGCGGTGTCGCTTCTTTCGGTCGTCAGCACCAGGGCGTCCCGGGATCGATCAATGTTGCGCGATGAGGTCGGCGGCGCGGCGCCCGGATCGAATGGCACTTTCGATCGTGGCGGGCAACCCTGTATTTGTCCAATCGCCGGCGAGGAAAAGATTGCTGAATCGCGTGGCTGCGTCCGGCCGGCGGGCGTCCTGTTCGGGCGTGGCGGCGAAGGTGGCACGGCGTTCGCGCACGATCTGCCAGGGCGGGAGTTCCGGCGGCAGGCCGGTCGCGGCTGCGACCTCGCCCCAGATCGTGCGTGCCAGCGCATCGCGTGGCGCATCGATGAGGCGGTCGGCGGCGCTGACGGTCACCGCGACCCGGCCCGGGAACGCAAACACCCATTCGGTGGTGCCATTGAGGAGCCCGAGAATCGGCGGCTGGTCCGGCGCCGGCTCGATGCGGAAGTGGGCGTTCACGATGGCGCGATACTCGGTGGGGGCTTCAAGTGTCGGCAGAAGGTTTGTTGCGGCATAGGGCGGAACCGCCAGGATCACTACGTCGTCGCCCGACAACGTCAGGCGGTCGGTTCCGAAATCGAGCGTCTCAACCCTGCTGTCGGAGACGCGCAGGGAATGCAGCTGGTGGCCAAACCGGATTATATTGCCATGCCCGTGCAGAAACCTGACGGCAGGCTCGATCAGCGCACTGCCAAGACCGTCACGCGCGATCAGCGGACGACAGGCCTGGCCACCAGCAGCCAAGGTCTCGCGCACCACTGCGCTTGCGAGCGCGGCCGATCCGGCGGACGGCTCGATATTGAGCGCGGCCAGCAGCAGCGGCCGCACCAGCCGTTCGTAGAGCGGTCCGGTGAAGCGCACGACTTCGCCGACGGCCCGGTCGCGCTCGGCCCAGAGCAGCCGGACCAGCGGCAGATAGTCGATCGCATGAGTACCCGGCACCCGGTGGCTGGATTTGAGAATCCACCATGGAAAGCGACCGTCGTTGAAGCGGAGGGTCCAATGCTCGCCGCTGGCCAGATCGAAGAACGGAAACGCGGCCTTCGCCGGTCCCACCAGCCGGTGCTCCGCCCCGAGCTTGCGCAGATAGGCGAGCGCCGCATGATTGCCCGACAGCACCAGGTGGTTGCCATTGTCGATGGTCATACCGAGTGTCGAGTCATGATAGGAACGACAACGGCCGCCCGCGAAATCGGTCGCTTCGTGAACGATGGCCGTCTCACCATGCGCGGTCAGCTCGACCGCAGCCGAAAGTCCGGCGAGCCCGGCGCCAATGATATGGACGGTGCGCGGCATCAAATGAACGCGTAGCGGACAATGATCCAGATCAGATGCGCCCGCGACACCCGCACGCGCGTTCGCGGGGCGCTCCAGCCGCGTGCAATCATGCCATCCAGCATGGCGCGATAGACCGCGCCCATGATCCGCGGCGCCCGCACCGTCCGTCGCGGACAGCGCGCCATGATCGCATCGGCCTCAATGAAGTGGGCGCGCGCTCGCTCGACCAGCTGCGCGCAGGCCTGGCTCAGGTTGGGGCTGCGCAACGCGGTGACCGGGTCGCTGGTGTCGATACCGGCCTGATCGAGAGCCTCACGGGGAAGATAGAGCCGGCCGATGCCCGCATCCTCGTCGAGGTCGCGCAGGATATTGGTAAGCTGCAATGCGCGACCGAGGTGATGCGACAGGAGCTTTCCGTTGTCCTCGTCGACGCCGAAGACGCGCACCGACAGCCTGCCCACCGCGCTTGCCACGCGGTCGCAATAGAGATCGAGCGTCGCGAAGCTCGGCGCACGGATGTCCTCGCGCGCGTCCATTTCCATTCCGTCGATGACGGTGAGGAAGTCTTCGCGCCGTAGGCCGAATGCGCGCACGGGCGCAGCGAGCCCCTGCACCTTGGCGCCGATCTTCCCTTCAAAGAGGTCGTCGATTTCGTCGCGCCACTCCGCGAGCTGGGCGATCCGGATTGGTCGCGGACCGCTAGAATCGGCAATGTCGTCAACGCGCCGGCAGAAGCTGTAGATTTCGTACATCGCATCGCGCTGCGCGGCCGGCAGGATGCGCATCGCCGCGTAGAACGAACTGCCCGAGGCGCGGTGCGATGCGGTCTGCGGAGGGCTGGTGGCGTCCACGGCGCGCCTCACGCATTCCGGGGTGTGTGTGAGGCGGCAAAGAGCCTGCCGAACCGCGCCGCGGTGCCGACGGCAATGCCGAGCAGGCCGACACCCGCCACGGCGCCCGCGCCGAGGTGCACGCGCTCGCTCAGCGGATCGCGGCGCTTCAGCCGTGCAACCAGGCGGCGGGCTAGCGCCTGAATCACGGCAACTTCCATGCCCAGCCGGAAATCCTTGATGCCGGCCGAGAAGCAGGCGCTATCATCCAGCAGGCGGCCGGTTCGTCCTGCCAGTCCGGCGAGGCAGCGGCGCAGCGCCGGGGTGGCGGCGTCGCGGCCCAGATCGTCGACCTGGGCTCCGGCCGCGGCCAGCGCATCCTCGGGGAGGTAGACGCGGTTGAGCGCAAGGAAGTCCTTCTTGCAGTCCTGCAAATGATTGATGACCTGAAGCGCAGCGCACAGCGCATCGTTGGCGGGCCAGATCGAACGGTCCTCGCCGTGAACGTCGAGCACGAAGCGTCCCACCGGCATGGCGGAATAGGTGCAATAGCCCATCAAGTCGTCCCAATCGCGATAGCGTAGCTTGGTCACATCCATCCGGAAGGCCGTCAAGAGGTCCTGGGCATGCTTCGGCGACAGATTGCGCTCGCGCAGCACCGCTCGTAGCGCGACTGCTTGCCGCTGCTCCTCATGGCGGCCGAGCAGGCCCGCTTCGAGGCTGTCGAGGAGCGCCAGCTTTTCCTGGGCACCGAGCGTGGCGTGGTCGGCGATGTCGTCGGCGATCCGTACGAACTCGTAGAAGGCCAGGATGGCGCCGCGGTGGCGTGGATGAATGAGCCGCGATGCGACCGGAAAGTTTTCGTCGCGATGCCCCTTGCCGGAGCGCAAGGCGGCTGGATCGGTCGTCATGGTTCCATGGCCTGTACGCGCCCTTTCCACAGGCCGCCGCGCCCGCGGGTGAATTGAAGCGCTGAATCGAGCGTGAATAGCATGTAGCACAGGGCGATGCCCGGCAGCCCGGCGCCCCACATGGGTGATCGTCCGTAGAGTCGCAGCGTCGGCTGAAATGCCAGCGCCATCAGTGCCCACGCCAGCAGGCCAAGCCACTGGGCCACGCCGCTTGCGAACACGGCCAGGAGCGGCGGCGCCAGATAGGTCAGCGCCATCCCCGCCACCGTGCCGGCCAGGAGCAGTGGCGAGTACCGCAGCTGCGCATAAGCCGAGCGCGCGACCATGCGCCGGATATCGTCGAGGTGAGGATAGGGGCGGGTGCTGAAGGCCCGGCCGGTCAGACCCAGCCAGATCGGTCCTTGGGCCTTCATCAGTTTTGCCAGCGAGCAATCGTCGATCAAAGCGTTGCGGATCGCGCCGATCCCGCCCGCGCGCTGAAGTGCGTCACTTCGCACCAGCATGCAACCACCGGCAGCGGCAGCAGTTCCGCTGTCCGGACGATTCACCCAGGCGAAGGGGTAAAGCATCTGGAAGAAGAAGATGAAGGCCGGTACCAGGCTGCGTTCGGCGAAGCTCTCGCAGCGCAGCTTCACCATGAGCGACGTCAGCACCAACTTGCGATTGACCGCGCGGGTCACCAAGTCGCTCAGAACGTCGGGTTCGTAGACGATGTCGGCGTCGGATAGGAGGATGAACGCAGGCGGGACTGCCGCGGATTGCGCGTGCGCGACACCCTGCTTCACCGCCCACAATTTCCCGGTCCAGCCAGCCGGCAGCGGGGCGCCCCGGACCACATCCAGCCGATGTTCGCTCGCCAGTGCCGCCGCGCTCTGACGGGCAAGGTCGCCGGTCCCATCGCTGCTGTCGTCGTCGACAAGGATGATTGTCCAGGGCCCGGCATAGTCCTGACCGAGCAGCGATGTGACCGTCGCCGCGATGCCGGCGGCCTCGTTGCGGGCCGGGATGACGATAGCGACCGTCGGCCACGCGGCTGGCCGGTCCGGCTCGCGCCGATCGCGCTGCGCGCACAGCCAGAAGCCGCCGCGCGCCAGGATCAGATAAAGCCAGGTCGCAACCGCCAAGGCGGCAATTCCCACGGCCAGCATGCGGTCCTTTTTGCGGTAACCATGGCGCCCGAACGGCCACTCCGGACCGGACTTGGGGCAGGTGGAACCAGTAGGATAGCGAACGCACAACGAGCGGCCAAATGCGCCTTTTGAGGGGCTGGCCATCGGCATGAGCCTCGCATAGACAAGTCGATCCCAGACCATTTCCGAGCAAGAGGATGGGGTGAACCCGACCGCACAATTCCAGGAGCGACTCAATCAGGTCGCCAAGGATACCGAGGCGCTCCTGGGGCGGCTGCTCGACTCCGCCCCGTCGCGCGGGGAGATCGGCCGACCGACCCGCCTCCTCGATTCGATGCGCTATGCGACCCTGGGGGCGGGCAAGCGATTCCGGCCATTCCTGGTGGTGGAGAGTGCGTCGCTGTTTGGCGTCGACCGGCAGAATGCTTTGATGGCGGGGGCCGCGCTCGAATGCGTGCATTGTTACTCGCTGGTGCACGACGACCTGCCGGCGATGGACAACGATGACCTGCGACGCGGTCAGCCGACGGTTCATAAGGCCTTCGATGACGCCACCGCGATCCTGGCCGGAGACGGGCTCCTGACCTTTGCGTTCGACGTGCTCGCGCGGCCGGAAACGCATTCGGATCCGGCCGTGCGCATCGAGCTGGTGCAGTCGCTGGCGCAGGCGGCCGGCATCGGCGGGATGGTTGGCGGCCAGATGCTTGATCTGGCTGCCGAGGGCCGTTTCGACGGCGGCATTGTGCAGTGCTTGCAGGAGAAGGATGTCCTGACCTTGCAGTCAATGAAGACCGGGGCGCTACTCAAGTTCGCCTGCCGGGCTGGGGGAATTCTCGGCCAGGCATCTCCGGCGCAACGCGAGGCGCTCGAACGCTACGGCGCGGCCGTCGGCCAGGCGTTTCAGATCGCCGACGACCTCCTCGATGTCGAGGGAGACCCGGCCCTCGTCGGCAAGCAGACTGGCAAGGACGCCGAGGCCGGCAAGGCCACCATTGTCGGGATTCTCGGCGTCGACGGCGCAAAGGCGCGGCTGCGCGCCATCGTCGGCGAGGCGGAGGCTGCACTCAAACTGTTCGGCAGCAGTGCGGACGTGCTCATCGCTGGTGCGAAGTTCGTGGCCGACCGCGACGTCTGAGCGGGACCTTCCTACCGGATCACGGAGTTGAAGCGCCTGCGCTGCGAGTCGTTCAGCCGGGCGTAGAACGCCTCGAGCATCGGTTCGATGTTCATCGCTGCGTGCAGCAGCGCCATCAGGCGATCGCCGGCGGCGTCGAGCCGTGTCATCGGTGTGGACGGTGTTTCGGCCGGACACGTGCGCGTCAGGAACTGGGCCATGTCCATGGAGGCGCCGTAAAGCGCTTGCAGGCTTTTGCGCTGTTCGTCGGTCGGCCGCAGCGCCCGCGCGATCGGTTCGAACGGGTTGGCCTCGGCGGCAACCGCCGCCCTGCATACGGCAGCGGGGGTACCGGGCACGCTCTCGGCGGTGCTGCCGACGGTTGTCGGGCCCTCCGCGAGCTGCACGCGCTGAGCATCGCTGAGCGCGGCGTGAAATTCCTCAAGCGCCGGGCGGATGCGGAATTCCGCATAGCGCATCGCCCACAGCCCGTCGATCATCGCCCGCAGTCGCTCCGGCTGGGTGGCGGGGATGTCGCTTCGGCAGGCGGCCGTCTCGGCCTCGATTGCGGCGCGCACCGTGCTGCGAAGGTTATCGAGCTTCTGCTGTTGGTGGGGCGTCAGGCTGATCGCCTGCGCGATGCGGTCGAGCGGCTTCACGGCCTGCTCCTTGACCCGCGCAATGCAGATGGAACGCTCGTCACCGCTGGCGTGGGCGGAGCCTACGAGCCGCGGCAGCTCCAGTCCGCCCGCCGATGCGAACGCGGCCCGCGGAGCGGTCATCGCTTGCAGGATGTCACGCGGGCCGTGCGACCAGAATTGCCGGCCGTATTCGCCTGGCCAGAGCGCGTATCCAAGCATGTCCTCGAAGGCGCCAGGTGCCGCGATCGGCCAGAAGCCGATCGGCGTCTGTGCAAATTGTCGCTGGGCGTTCGGAGCGGGGCGCGCAACGGCCGGCATCTGGCGATCGATTCGTGGCCGCCGGTGGATGGCGCGTGGCGCCCGATATGCGCGCGGCCGATGGACGCGTGGCAAGGCGCGAAGCATCATGCCGAACGGTGCGGCGAGGGGTCCCAATAGTCGGCGGGGACTTTGTGCCTCGGCGGGCGCGGGCGCGGCAAGAGCAGCCACGAATGCCGAGATCAGCACCAGTCTGCCATGTCCCATGATGGCCTCCACGCGTGCGTCACCGGACGATAACGAGCACGCGCTGACACGGTTCCGTCAGAAAGGCGTCGATATTGCACCGCAATGCAGCTGACCGGCCGGTTGCGCAATGCGCGGCTGGGGCGCAATCTCCTGAAGGCCAACGAACGCGGCGGCAAGACCGCACAGGGGAGCGAGATGCCGATGCACGGGCGGATGCCGTTCCGAATGATCTCTTCGATTGCAGCACTCGTCCTGCTCGGGGTGGTGGCGACGACAGGTGCTGCCGCGCAGTTCAAGGTTCCGGCGGTGACGCTCTACATTCCGTCCGGCATCGGTGGCGGTTACGATACCTATGGACGGCTGGCGTCGCGTCACCTCGGCCGTTTCCTGCCGGGCAATCCCACGCTGGTCCCGAAGAACATGCCGGGCGCTGGCGGGGTGGTGCTCGCGAACTACCTGTTCAATGTTGCGCCCAGGGACGGCAGCGCGATCGCGCTGGTGCAGGGCGGGACGCCGCTCGAACCGCTATTCGATTTCCCGCAGGCAAAATTCGACGTTACGAAGTTCAACTGGCTGGTCAGCCTCAACCGCCTGGTGAGCATCGGCGTGTTCTGGCACACGTCGCCGACCCGGACACCGGAAGACCTATACAAGCGCGACGTGCTCGTGGCGTCGTCCGGTGGCGGCGGCTCGTCGACCGAGATGATGCCGCGGCTGCTCAATCGCTTTGCCGGCACCCGCTTCAAGATCATTTCGGGATACAAGGGCACCGGCGACGGCATGCTCGCCATGGAACGCGGCGAGGTGGAGGGGATCGTCGGCCACGAACTGAGCGCGCTACGGGCTGCCAAGCCCGACTGGCTGCGCGATCACAAGGCGCGCGTTGCGATCCAGATCGGATTGACCAAGTCGCCCGATCTTCCGGACGTGCCAAACGCGCTCGACCTGGTGAAGGACAAAGAGCATCGTGCCGTATTCGGGCTGCTGCTGACGCGACAGGTATACGGGAGGCCGTTCGTGGCGCCGCCCGGGACGCCGCCTGACGTTGTTGCGGCGCTCAGGCAGGCGTTCGCGGCGATGGCGAAGGACCCGGCGTTCCTCCAGGATGCGGCGCGCATGAAGGCCGACATCGAGGTCGCCTCCGGCGACGAGGTTGCGGCGCTATATCGCAAGGCCTATGCGACCCCGCAGCCCTTGGTCCGGCGCGCGATCCAGGAATTCAAAGGGGTCGGCGCCGCGCGCTGACATCGGCTTTCGGTGCGCCCCCTTGTCGGATAAGGTGACGGCCGACAAGGGAGTGACTCGCAATGGGAATTCAGATCATCGATCCAAAGGAAATCGCGCTGCGCGAGAAGAAGCGCACGGTGGTGATGAACACGCGCAAGCTGCATGCCTGGGTGCACTACTACCCGAATCCGGGCGACCATGACGAGCTGCACTGCCACAACGAGGACCAGGTGTTCACCTGCTTTGAGGGCGAATGCACCATGCGCTTCCCGGACGGCACCTCGTCGGTGCTCAAGCCCGGCATGGCGGCGCTGATCACCGGCGGTTCCTTTTATCAGCTCGAGAACACCGGTACCGGCCACATGATCCTGATGGGCCACCGCTCCGGCAACCAGGACAACGTGATGATCATCGACTATGTGACCCGGCAGGACATCCGCAAGGGCGCCGGGCCGAAGGTCCGCAACCGCCACGGCGCGGACGAGCGGCCGGCGTGAGCCGCCGGCCTCAGCGTCGCGCGGTCGCATAGGCCGTTGATCGAAGGCGGCATTAGAGTCCTGACAAACCCTTCAACTGGACCGTTTGCGGGTCGCGTGGAGATGTCGATATGTCTGTCAGTCGATTGCTGGCTTCGATTGCCGTTGTGTCCGCGGTTGCGGCGACGGAGGTAGCGGCCGATGCCGCGTTCTACCAGGGCAAGCAGGGCCGCATCTTCACCATGGGCAGCCCGGGTGGCGGCTACGACACCTACACGCGGGTGGTGAGCGCCTTTCTCGAGAAGAGGATCGGCGCCAAGCTGGTGACCACCAACGAGCCGGCGGCGGGCGGAATGATCGCCATGAATCGCCTGACCAATGCCACGCCAGACGGACTGACGCTGCTGTTGACCGGAGGCGAGGGGCTGGTGACCGCGCAGCTCTACGGCCTCTCGGGGGTCAATTACGACGTCCGCAAGCAGATCTTTCTGGCCCGGGTATCGGGCGAGGACAAGGTGGCGGTGGTGGGGGGACCGTCGCCCATCAAGTCGGTGGCCGGTCTCGCCAGGCTTGACCGGCAGGCGCTGTGGGCCGGTTCCGGCAAGGCCGACAACAATTCCGATTTCACTGCCGTCATGTGCTACGCGCTCGGCGCCAAGTGCAAGATCATCCTCGGCTACAAGGGCACCGGCGGCATGAACATTGCCATTCAGCGCGGCGAGGTGGACGGACGGGTGATTTCGGACGAAGCCGCGGCGCTGTATGGGCCGAGTTCGGGGATGCGCGTCGTCACCATCCTGGCGCGGCAACGCTCGGAGAATTTCCCTGAGGTGCCGACGATTTTCGAAGCCGCCAAGCTTTCGGCGCAAGCCGAGCGGCTGCTCGAATGGCGGGCCAGCATTGCGAGCCTGGGGCGCGTGATCCTGGTGACGCCCGGCACGCCCAAGGAGCGCATCGACTATCTGCGCAAGGAGCTTGCCCAGATTCTGCAAGATCCGGCTTTCAATGCCGAAATGAAGAAATTCAAGCTCTCTGCCGGTTTTGCCGATGCCAAGGCCGTGGAGGCGACCGTCGAGCGGGCGATGACGACCCTCGACGCCAAGGGGCTCGCCGAGATAAAGGATATCGCGCTCAATCGCTATTATCAGTGACCCGCTGGCCCGGGTCCCGGGGAGAACAGAAGGCATGTCCGGCAAGCTCAACCATCTCGCCATCACCACCGATCACTACGCGACCATCGGCATGTTCTACCGCGCGGTGTTCGGCATGAAGGTGTCGGGCGACACGTCGCGCGAAATGTCGGCAATCTCGTGCGGCGACGGATACGTCGGCATGACCATCATCCCTCGCCGCGGCGGCCGCAAAGCCGGGCTCGACCATTTCGGCATCGAGGTCGAGGACCTCGACAAGGTGCGCGAGAAGATGGCGAAGAAATATCCCGACATCGAGATCGTCAAGCGTCCAGGCAACCGGCCGTTCGCGAGCTACTCCTCGCACGATCCGGCAGGCAATTATTTCGACCTTTCGCAGCAGGGTCACGAGAACCGCGCCGAGATCTATGAAGCCGGCACGTGGAAACAGGACACCACCATCAGCCACTTCGCGCTGCGTGCCCGCCACGCCGGCAAGATGGCGGAGTTCTATTCCGACATGTTCGATCTCGAAGCGCGCAACGTACCGGGCGAGCCCGACAGCTATCATCTGACCGACGGACGCGTGACGATGACGATCCTGCCGTGGACGATCTCGGCGTTCAACGGCGCCGGCATCGAATATCCAGGGATGGATCACATCGGCTTCCGCGTGCCGAGCATCGAGGCGTTCAAGAAGAAGCTCGCCGAAGTCGAGAAGCAGAATTTGCAACTGCGCCCGAAGCCGATCGACTTCGACTCCGAGGGCGTCGCCCGCCTGAAGCTGCTCGCGAAATGCCCGCACGGCAGCTTCCATCTCGCCGACCCCGACGGCACGCTGATCGACGTGGCGGAGGATCATTAGGCCATTGGTCTGATCGACTTCGGCGTGCTTTCGACGCCGGCGGGCTTGACGCGGGGACAGACTAAGGACTATATTCTCACTCTGCTGTGAGGCGGGCTGCGGGGCGATATCACCTCAGCCGGGTGTCGCGGTGGAGCGCCGGGGAGGCGCGGGCCCCTACGTTACTGGGGTCGCGTGTTCCCGAAGGAATACGCGGAGCTCGGCGTTCCGGGCTCCAAGGGAAGGCGTAGCGCACCTTCCCGAGGCGCCTCCCCGGCGCTCCATTGCCCGACCCCGGTGGGGGAGGGAAAGGGAAAACAGGGCAAGGGTTTTCCGAAACCCCAAACATCGGAACCGGCGGAGCGTTGGCTTGCACCTGCTTGACCTCGCGCCTATGAGCCGCCGCGAACGCGATCGGCCAGCGCCAGCGGGTTAGAAGGCGGCGCGTCGTCCCGCCAGGCAACGTGTCCGTCCGGTCGTACCAGCACCAACGAGCGTTCGTAGAGCGCTGCGACCGCAGGATTTGCGATGGTTTCCACCTTGAGGGGCACGCTACGCTGCGCGAATGCGCGTTCGACACTCGACACGTCCGGCGCCGCAGGTCCAAGCCGCATCAGCACAAATCCCTTTCCGAACAGGTCGACGGTCGAACGGCCGGGCGCAAGCCAGGCGTGCGGCGCGCGGCTGCCTGGCCGCGCCGTCGGGTGGTAGTCGGTGATCGTGTACTCCGGCGCGGGGGTGCCGTCCGGCATCACGATCGGCGAAGGGTCGTAGCGATAACCGAGCGCGAGGCCGTCGGTGATTACCTTCTTGGTCTGGTCGGCGACGATCGCCTCGCCCATGGCCCTGCGGGCGCGCGCGCCCTCCGGCGTGTCGTCGGCGATGGCCGGGTCGGGCGCGCGCTCGCGGTCGCCGGCGTGGCTTTCGTCGGCGTGCCCGACATTGCGGATGCCGACCGGGCGCCGCTCGGCTTCGTAGCTGTCGAGCAGCGCCGCGCCGCCCCAGCCATGTTGCGTGGCTGCAATCTTCCAGCCGAGATCGACGGCGTCGCCGAACCCGGTATTGAGCCCAAGCCCGGCCGACGGATGGTTCAGGTGCGCAGCGTCGCCGGCAAGAAATACACGCCCCGCGCGATAGCGGTCGGCCACCACATTGCGCGCCATCCATCGCACCACCGACAGGATTTCATGCGGCACGTCCTTGCCGACCACCTCGCGGAAATGGCGTTCGGCGTCCACCTTGTCGGGCGCGTCGTAGAACGCCTTGCCGCTGATGCCGAAGCGGTAGAGCTCGCGCCCGTCGAGATTGACGAAGTTGCGCCACAGTCCCTTGGCGTCGACAAACCAGCACAGCGCCGCCTTGCCCATGGCGTGATGGGACCACAGTTCCGGCGCGCGTACGAAGATCGAAATGAAATAGCCGGTATAGGACGAGCCGCTCATCTCGATGCCGAGCTGCCGGCGGATCGGCGAGTGCCCGCCGCTGCAATCGATCATGAACGGCGCAGCGATCTCGATCCGCCGGTCGCGGGTCAGGTCGTGCACGGTGGCGATCACGCAGCCGGGTTGCTCGCGAAAGGCCTCGAACCGATGCCGGTGGCGGATATCGACGCAGGCGAAGCTGCGCGCGAGGTCGCGCAGCACCGGGTCGAGCCAGAGCTGGTTGCAGCGCTGCGGACGCTCGGGGCTGGTCGCACCCTGTCCCCGTCCGCCATGATGCGGCCGCTCGATGCGCGCGATCTCGAAGCCCGAGAGCGTCGTGCAGTAGAGCGCGGTGTGGGGAAAATCGGGCGGGGTTCCGACCTCGCGCACCCTGTCGGCAATGCCCCAGCGGCGCATGAACTCCATGGATCGCGCATTGATGGCCGAGGCGCGCGGATGCTCGGGCGCGCCGCCGTCGCCCTGCTCGACGGCAAGGCAGGGCACCCCGCGGCGGCCGAGATCGGCGGCCAGCGCGAGCCCGACCGGACCCGCGCCGACGATCAGCACCGGCGTCTCGATGACAGTCATGCGCAAGCTTATCGCAGGCTATTTGGGAGCGTCGAGCACGGCCTTCGCCTTAGCGATGAGCGCTGGCGGGGTATTGATGATTTCGTTCACGATCGCGGCCGCCCGCTGCCCGCCGAACGGGTTCATCTCCAGATTGAGCTGCTTGGCCTCGTTGAGAAAGGCCGTGTCCCTCATGGTCGCCTCGAACGCACGCCGCAACGCTGCGACGCGATCGGCCGGCACGTCCGGGGTGGTGAAGAACGGGCGCCCGAGCGCAGGCGGCAGCGAGATCAGGTTCAGGATCTGCCGCTGTTCGGGCGTCTTCGCGAGCTCGTGCATCAGCGGCACATCGGGAAAATCCTTCTCGCGCTCGGCACCCACTTGGGTGAGCACATTCACCTTCCTCTCCTTGATCCAGGACGACCGCTCCTGAAGGATGCCCGCCAGGCTCGCGCCGCTGCGCGCCTGGACCTCGCCACGCTCCAACGCGAGATCAAGTTCGGCCGTGCTTTTGTAACCCATGACGATCTTGAACTTGGTGCCGAGCACCACGTTCATGGCGTTGGGATAGATGAAAGTCCCGGAACCGACGCCGGTGGCGCCGGTAACCAGCTCGCGCGCCATCACGTCGGCCATGGTCTTGAAGCCGGTCGTGTGCCACGCGACCGTCATCAGGTTGCTGGTGCCGGTCGAGCCCAGCCAGTTGAACTTGCGGGCGTCGAAGCGCACACCGCGTCCGTCCAGCACCTGGTGCAGCGGTATGGAGTTGTTCACGGTCGCGATGGCGGTGCCGTCCTTCTCCGCCTGCGTGAACATGAAATTGGTCGCCAGCACGTGCCCGCCGCCCGGCATGTTGCGCACGATCATCGTCGGCCGGCCCGGGATGTAGCGCGGCATGTGGCGGGCGAGCGCCCGCGCGGTGAGATCGAACGGACCACCGACGCCGGTCGAGGTGACGACCGTGATGGTCTTGCCCTTGTAGAAATCCTCGATCGGGTCGGCGCAGGCGGGAGATGCCGCGATGCCGACAAGAGCGATAGCGGCCAATGCTGACGTGTGCATGAGGCGTGCGTTCATTTGGACCCGGGATGGGCGGCCATGCCGCCGCATCCTCCGATATCACATCGCGCGCCGGCGCGGGGGAGAGGCCTTTGGTCGCGGCGGCGGCGCGGACGGCGGACGCATCACCGCCGCTTGCTGAACTCGCTCTTCCACAGCGACCAGGCGCGCGGCACGTTGCGGCCGCGGCTCGATTTCTCCGACTCCTCCTCGTTCAGGTATTCGACCTCGCCGTCTTCCGACAGGAAAATGGACTGCATCTGGATTTGGGCGTTCTGCATGGAGTAGATGGCGCGGAACACGACCTCGGGGATCGATACGCCGATCATGGTGGCGCCGTGACCGCGCATCAGGACGACGTTCTTGTCGCCGAGCTTCTCGGCCAATGCCTTGCCCAGCGCAGCCGTACGGATGAGCATGTCGGTGTTGCCCCCGGCCTCGCGGATTTCGAAGATCGGCACGCCGCAGCCCAGGAACCCGCACATGTGGGTCATCGGCCGCAGCCTCGCACCCTTGGCGGCTCCGAACGGGATCAGGGCGTGGGCGTGGCAGTGAACCACGGACATGACCTCGGGGCGCAGCTTGTAGATTTCACTGTGGATGAAGCGCTCGGAATATTGCGGCTTGTCGGCATGTGTCAGCGGCGTCGAATCCATGTCGAACAGGACGATGTCCTTGGGCGTCACCATGCCGGGCGGCAGGTGCCGCGACATCAGGTATTTGTTGGGATCGGCGGGGTGCCGCACGCTGATGTGGCCGAATGCATCGACCGCTTGCATGCCATAGAGGATCCTGTTGGCCAGCACGAGGTCGGCAAGGAGGTCTTTGGGCGCGCGGGGAAGTTTCTTGGCAGCCTTCATCAAGCAGTCCTTCCGTGACGTGGTGTTTGTTGGAGGGCTATTTCGGAGCGCGCAGCCGCTGAATCTGCATCTGCGCCAGGAACGGCACCAGCGGGTGCGCACCCATCTTCACAATCGTGGGCATGTCAAGCTTTATCAGCGCCTCGCGTTGATCGGGCGGCAGCTTGAACCGGTTCGCATAGGCGCCCGCATCGGCAACGTATTCGGCGCGCTTGTCGGCTTCGTGGGCGAGCCCGTGCAGGGCCGCCGTCAGTTCCACCAGCTCCGGTTTGATCGACGGATAGTGTGCGGTGTGTTCATCCACCTGTGTGCCGATCCAGCCCAGCGAGGCGTAGTCGTGGTGCCAACTCGGATCCATCGACACGACGTCGGGCTTTCGTTCGCCGAGCGCGCCCGCCGCGCAGGCCCAGCACCGCAGTTCGATATTGCCGGTCTCGTCGAGTTCCGCCTCGTCGAAGCCGATCAGGGCCTTGAGGTTCCCGGAAGCGAGCTTGTCGAGCAGGCTCTTGTCCCAGTTCAGCTCCGGATTGGCGTAACGGTCGGTGCCGGGGAAATGCGACATGCCTCCGCTGGCGAGGATCGCGGTCTTGAGGCCCATGGCGGTGACGGTGCGCGCCACCGCCTGTCCGAACTGGTAGCAGCGCTCCATGGTCGGCTGCGGGGGCAGGTAGGCGTTGACGTAGATCGGGAGCACCGGGTCGGTATGCCCGAGATGGGTCAGCGGGATGCCAATCGCATAGTCGATCCGGGCGGTGGAGGTGAAGGCCGGATCGAAGTTCTGCCGGTAGAGCTGGCGGACCAGCTCGAACGCGACCTCGCTCGGAATCTTCCAATGGAACGACCGGCCGGCGAATTCGCCGGTTGCCTCGCCGCCGACGTGTACGGTGAAGGGAGGCGCGGTGGTATGGAAGAACTGCTCGGCATGGTCGTTCGAGAAGATGATCCAGAGGTCGGGCTTGAGCGCCCGCAGGCGCGTTCCGATGTCGGCCGCCACCTCGCGGACCTTCGCCACCACCGCTTTGTCCTCGGTGTCGGGCAAGGTGAAGAATTGCGGCGCATGCGGCAGCATGGCGCCGCCGATCACGGTCGACTGCATGGCGGCTCCTCGTAAGCGGCAACGTACCGCCCAATGGTCGAACCGACAAGCTTGGGCTGGCGCCGGCTTCACAGCTGCAACAGAAGCCACTACGCTTGCCATTCCCGCGGCCTCCATTCCGGCAAGCCGTTCCCGCCCATCCCAACCATCGAGGAGTCCCCATGGTCGCCGTCCCGATCACCGTCGCCTGCGGCAACTACGACCGCACCAAGGCGATCATCGACGGGCGGGTGAAGATCGAGGGCTGTGACCTCAACTATATCCCGCTCTATCCCGAGGAAATATTCCACCGCCTGTTCAAGTTTCAGGAATTCGACGTCGCCGAAATGTCGTTTTCCAGCTATATCCGCACGGTCGCGGCAGGAACCTCGGAATACATCGGCATCCCGGCTTTCGTATCGCGCATCTTCCGGCATTCCTGCATCTATGTGCGCGCCGACGCCGGCATCGAAAAGCCGGAGGACCTGCGAGGCAAGCGCATCGGCCTGCCCGAATACCAGATCACGGCGGTGGTCTGGCTGCGCGGCATGCTTCAGCATGAATACGGGGTCAAGCCTTCCGAAATCCACTGGCGCAACGGCGGCCAGGAGGAGGCCGGCCGGCACGAGCGCACGCCGCTCAAACCGATTCCCGGCCTCGATCTCAAGCCGCTGGAGCCGCACCAGACGCTGGTAAACATGCTGCGTGACGGCGAGCTTGATGCGCTGTTCACCGCGCGTGCGCCATCGTCGTTCGTCCGCGGCGAGCCGCATATCCGGCGGCTGTGGCCCGACTTCCGCGCGGTCGAGCAGGCTTACTACAGGAAGACCGGCCACTTCCCGATCATGCACCTGGTCGGCATCCGCAAGTCCCTGGTGAAGCAGCACCCCTGGCTCGCGACCAGCGTGTACAAGGCGTTCGTCGAAGCCAAGGCGCTGGCGATGATCGACCTGCTCGACGTCAACGCGTTGATGGTGACATTGCCTTGGCTCATTTCGGAGACGATGGAGACACAGGCGGTGATGGGCAAGGATTTCTGGAAATACGGCGCCGAGGAGAATCGCAAGGACATCGAGGCATTGTGCCAGTACCTGCACGAGCAAGGCTTGACCGACCGCAGGGTCGCGCTTGAGGAACTGTTTGTGCCGGCGACCATGGACATGTCCAAGGTGTGATCGGCCGCTGGAATGGAGGCATGCCGCGGGTGTAGCCTTCCCGAATAACAAGACCAATCGGGAGGAAGGCCATGGCATACCGCCGTTCCAGCATCAGCCGCAGGGCCACCATTGTCGGCGCGGCCGCCGCGGGATTGCTGAAGGCGTCGTCTGCGCTGGCGGCACCCGCCGTCGTGGGCAAGACCAAGCTCACCGTCACCGGCTTCTACCGCACGCCCGCCTTCCACATCGCGCAGCGCCGTGGCCTGTTCGCCAGGGAGGGGCTCGACGTCGAATTCCTGCTGGTTCGCCTCGCGCCCGATTACAACAAGGGCCTGGCGCAGGGCCGCTGGCCGCTGACCATGTCGTCGGCCGATACCATGCTGGCGCGTACCACCCAGGATGGTGTCGATTTCGTTCTGTTTCTGGAAGCGGAGGAGGGACTCGACGTCCAGCTCATTGCGCAGCCGAAATACAAGTCGCTGCGGGACTTGCGCGGCAGACTGTTCGCGGCAGACCCGGTGGATTCCAATTACGATCTCGTGCGCAACAAGATCATGCGCGACAATGGTATCCCCGAAAGCGAGTACCGCTACGAGGTGATCGGAAATTCACGCATTCGGCTCGCTGCGTTCCTGGAAGGAAAGGTCGACGCGGCGATGCTGCAGCGTCCGTTCTCCGACCGTGCCATTGCCAAGGGCGGCGTGCTGCTGGCCAGGGGCTCCGACTACATCCCGAACTGGCCGATCTGCTGCGGGTGGGGCCTGCGCAAATGGGCCGAAGCCAATCGTTCGGTCGTGGTGGGCTTCACGCGCGCGATGGCGTCCGCCGCCGACTGGCTGCTGATGCCCGAAAACAAGGAGGACACGATCCAGATCCTCATCAAGGAGGAGAAGCTCACCCGGGCCTGGGCGGAGAGCAACTACTCCTACGTCGTGCCGAAGTGCATGCTGCGCCCGGAATCGATCCGCAAGGATCTCGAGCTGCGCATCGAGCTCGGCTACTACAGGCCGCCGCACAGGCCGACCGAAGCCTTCTACGACATGAGCTATTGGAGCGAGGCCACCGGCCTGCCGGCGCCGCCGCCGGCCGGGCTGCCGCGCAATGCGGTTGCGGGATGAAGGCGAGCGGGCCGCCGCCTATGCCCGCTCGACAAAGAAGTTCCGATCCGTGAGCGGCAACGTCACCGGTTGCCCGCTCGCCGCCGAGTATTCGATCGCCAGCGTTGCCTCCAGCGTCGCGCGCGCCTCGGCGGGCGTTGCCAGGGCACAGGGCTTGCCGAGCGCGAGATGGTCGAGCCAGGCGCGGGTCTCGTTGGGGATCGGCCCGAGGAACTCGCCCAGCGCCCAGTCGCCCGGCGTGCCGCTCTGGAGGAACACCATGTTGACGGCGTGGTCCGGCAGATAGACGTGCGGGATGCCTTTCTCGGTATACATGAGCTGGTCGGTGTGGTCGTCGTCGAGCAGCATCACGCCTTCGGTGCCGAGGAGCTCGACCCGCGCCGCATGGCCGAGCGCCGGATACTTTTCCGGCAATGCGTAGCAGATGCCGAGGTTGACGACCGAGCCGTCGTCATAGGTGAACACCGCGAAATTGACGTCGGGAGCCTCGTAGCCGGCCGCCTTCAATACGCCGGTCTGAGCGCGCGAATAGACCTCCACGATCCGGCGACCCTCGAAGAACCAGTTCATGAGGTCGACGTAGTAGGTCAGGGCGTCGACGACCGGCGTCGCATGCGGATTGCGGTCCATGATCGCAAACGCCTGCGAGCGCGAATTGTACACGCGCGCCGCGGCGCCGGTGAGTGTGCCGATGCGGCCCTGGACGAGCTGTTCCTTGGCGATCAGGTAGCGGTCCTTGTAGCGCCGGCTGTAGGCGACATGCACCTTGGCCCTGTACTTCTCGATCGCCGCCAGCAGCCGGTCCGCATCCGACAGCGTGAGCGCAATCGGCTTCTCGACCAGCACCGGCAGGCCGCGCGCGATCGCCGATAGGATCGGCGTCACGTGCTCGCCCTCGCTGGTGGACACGATGACGGCGTTCACCTCCGGTCGCGAGATCACCGCCTCGTTGTCGCCGGAATGGAATTGTGCGCCGGCCGCGTCGGCGAGCTTCTTCGCCTTGGCCGGATCGGAGTCCGATACCGCGATGAACCGGACCGCCGGATGGCCAGCCGCGAGCTTTGCGCGCAGCGTCCCGATCCGGCCGGAACCGACGATGGCGAGGCCGATGTCGCTTGCGGCCATGGGCACTGCCTGCACCTCGCCTGCAAGCCGGTTCTGCGGAAATTGGTCGCGGCAACAGGTGGCTGGGGAACTAGGATTCGAACCTAGATTAACGGAGTCAGAGTCCGCTGTTCTACCATTGAACTATTCCCCACCAGGAGGGATCCGCGGATGCGCAGCCGGCCACGGGTTCCAGGCCGGATGGCGCCGATATAGGGTTATTTCCGGCGCTGGTCCAGTCCCGGCGGCGTGCCCGTGCCGTCCCGGGCCAAAGGCGGTCCCTCCGGGACGACCAGCAAACTGCCGGTACTCAACTCGCCGGTTTACGGGTCGAACTGTAGGCAACCGTGGCGATCGACAGGAGGGTGCAGAACGCCATGAAGAAGAAGATTTCGCGCGGATAGCCGCGATCGAGCATCTGCCCGAAGATGATCGGCGAGACAATGCCGGCAAGGTGGAAGCCGGTGGTGACAAAGCCGAACACCCGGCCATAGGCGCCGCGCGGCGTCACCGACCGGACGATCATGTCGCGCGACGGCATGGTGAGGCCATTGAAGAACCCGACGCTGGCCAGCAGAACAACCAGGATCAGCGCCGGAAAGTCGATCAGCCCGACCAGCATGCACACCGTCCCGATGCACAACAGTCCGACCGTGGTGATCACGCCGTGGCGCTTGGTCCAGCCGGTCAGCATGCCGCCGACCAGCACGCCGACGGCGCTCATGACCAGAAGCCCGGTCAGTGCCGTATTGGCGACCGCCACCGGCGTGCCCCACAACGCGCCAAGCGTTACCACGAGATAGTTATAGAGACCGCCACCCGACATCGACAGCAGGACGAAAAACAGGAGGTTAGCCAGGATCGGAGCCGACAGCAGCAGCTTCCAGCCATCGAGCGCGGGAGCTGCCGTGTCCTCCTTCGGTTTTTCGATTGATCGGACCGCTTCTGCCGGCTCGGGGGTCATCACAACGAAAAGAGCTGCGACGAGACCGAGCGCCGCGGCGACGAGAAAGGCGTTTCTCCAGCCCATGACGGTGTGCAGGTAGACCAGCGTTGCCGGCGCCGCCGCGTTGCCCAGCATGCCTGCGAAGGTGTGATACGAAAAGATGCGCCCGGCGCGCTCGACCGGGACATGACGGCCAAGCAGCGAATAGTCGGCCGGGTGATAGACCGTATTGCCCAGCCCCGCGAGCGCGAACATGGCGACAAAGACCCAGAACGAATTGACCAGCCCCGCGATTGCGAAAGCGATCGCGCCGATCAAGAGGCCCGCGACCAGCATGTAGCGCGCGCTCCAGCGGTCGACCAGGAAACCGGCCGGTGTCTGCAACACGGTGGAGACAACGTGGAAGGCGGTGAGCGCCAGTCCCAGCTCGGTATAGCTCACGCCGTAGTCCTCGCGCACGAAGATGAACAGCGGCGCCAGCAACAGGATGTAATAGTGGCTGACGAAATGCGCGAAGCATACGCTCCAGACCAGGCGTGTCTCGACAGCGCGCGGTGCGGGAAGCGGCAGTTCGACGGCTTGGGTCATTGTTGTCCTTGGGCGTCTTGCCTTGTTGTCATGGCCGCGCGGCGCCGGCCGAGCGGATTGCCTGCCAGACCCGATAGGGTGTTGCCGGCATGTCGATGTGTCGAATGCCGTAGTCGGACAGCGCATCGGCGACGGCGTTCATGATGGACGTCAACGAGCCGGCGCAACCGGCTTCGCCGCAGCCCTTGACGCCGAGCGGATTGGTCCTGGCCGGGACCGGGTGGCTTGCCACATCGAAATTCGGCGCATCGACGGCGCGCGGCAGGGCGTAGTCCATATAGGAGCCGGTCAGGAGCTGGCCCTCGGAATCATAGGCCGTCATCTCCATCAGCGTCTGGCCGATGCCCTGCACCACGCCGCCATGCAGTTGCCCTTCGACAATCATCGGGTTGACGATGGTGCCGAAGTCATTGACGGCGGAGTACTTCACCACCTCAATGACCCCGGTGTCGGGATCGACCTCGACCTCACACACGTGGCAGCCATTGGGATAGGCGGACGCACCTGGACCGTCGCTGACATGCTTTACGTCGAGCGAATTGGGGACGCCTTCGGGCAGGTTGATGCCCGACCGCAATTTGGTCGCAAGATCCATGATCTCGATTGAGCGGTCGGTGCCGGCGATCACAAAGCGGCCGTCCCTGAACTCGATATCGGCTGCCGCCGCTTCGAGAACATGCGAGGCGATGGCTTTGCCCTGGTCGATGACCTTGGCGGCCGCCTCGACCAGCGCGGTGCCGGTGTGCATGAGCGATTTCGAGCCGCCCGAGCCGCCTCCGACCGGAAGCCGGTCGCTGTCGGTCTGCACCAGCCGAATCCGCTCGAACGGTATGCCGAGCTTCTCGTGCAGAACCTGTGCAAATGGCGATGCGTGGCCCATACCGAAATCGAGCGTACCGGTGAGGATGGTCACGCTGCCGTCGGCCTCGAATGTGATGCCGCCCAGTTCCTTCGACGGCGGTGCTGTGACTTCGAGATAGCTGCCGATTCCGAGACCGCGCAGCTTGCCGCGCTTGCGGCTCTCACGCTTGCGTTTGGGGAAACCCTTGGCATCGGCGACCTCGATCGCCTTCTTCATCACCGTCGGAAACTCGCCGCTGTCGTAGACGCCGCCCATGACCGCCTTGAACGGCAGCTCGCGCGGCTTGATCGCGTTGCGCTGGCGCAGCGCAATCCGGTCGATTTCCATCTCGGCCGCGGCCGCATCGATCAGCCGCTCCATGTAATAATTGCCCTCCGGCCGGCCAGCGCCGCGATAGGCGGAGACGTGCGTGGTATTGGTGAACACGCATTTGGTCGAGACCTCGATCAACGGCGTGCGGTAGACGCTCTGCACGTTCTTGACCGCATTTTGCGTCGAAGGCATCGGCCCGACCGTGGCAAGGAAACCGCCCATGTTGCCGAAGATCGTCAACCGCACCGCCAGGAAATGACCTTCGGCGTCAAGCGCAAGCTCGGCGGTCACGCGGTGGTCGCGGCCGTGGCTGTCGGAGACGAAACTGCCGGAGCGCTCGTCGGTCCACTTCACCGGGCGGCCAAGCGCGCGTGCCGCATGGAGAACGCACACATATTCGGGGAAAGGAGCAGCCTTCATTCCGAACGAGCCGCCGACATTGCCCGAGACGACGCGCACCTGCTTGGGCTCGACGTTGAGCAGCGCGGCGATGTTGGCTCTCATGCCGAGCACGCCCTGTGAACAGGTGTAGATTGTGAAGCGGCCGTTGTCGTGGACGGCGACTGCCGCGCGCGGCTCCATCGCATTCACCACCACGCGGCTGTTGACGAGCTTGAGCGTCGTGATGTGTGCAGCTCTTGCAAATGCGGCCTTCACCGCATCGGAGTCGCCATAGTGGTAGTCGAGGGCGATGTTGTTCGGGACATCGTCGTAAAGCTGCGGCGCGCCGGGCCGCGTCGCCGCTTCCGGGTCGACCACGGCGGGCAGGGGCTCGATGTCGACCTCGACCGCCTCGGCGGCATCCTTCGCCTGATTGAGTGTCTCCGCCACCACGAAGGCAACGGGATCGCCAACGAAGCGGACCTTGTCGGTGGGAAGTGCCGGCCGCGGCGGCTTCTTCATGTCGGAGCCGTCGCGGTTCTTGAACGGCACGATGCATTTCAACGTGCCGTAGCCGGCTGCGACAAGGTCGGCCCCGGTGTAAACGGCAAGCACGCCCTTCATGCTGCCCGCGGCGGCGGTGTCGATCTTGCGGATGATGCCGTGCGCGTGACGGCTCCGCACCATGACGGCATAGACCTGTCCGTCAACGCTGATGTCGTCCGTGAAACGGCCTTCGCCCCGCAGCAGTGCCGGATCCTCGCTGCGCAACACGGGCTGCCCGATGGCGAACCTGTCGGCTGGCCGGCTTTCAGCAGTGTTTGCAGGGCTCATCGGGGACTCTTACCGGACGGCATGGTGACTACGGTCCTCCCTCACCGCCGGCATCGGCTGGCGGTACAACCCGATTGGCGGGAGAGGCGGAGAGCGAGGCCGCCCTGAAATAGAGGACAAATCCCGTCCGGACAAGGACTTGTGGGCAAGCTATGCACGCAAGGTACATCTGTTGCGCGAGGGCGACGCGCTGTTACACTTGACCCGATCTGACTTGGACATTCGCCGCCGCATCGAGCGGGGCTCTGGGGCGGCAGGAAGGCTCTTGATGGGTGACGAGGTCCGGGCAACCGGGGACCTCGACTCCGCGCATGACCGGAGGCCGCTGCGGCGGTCCCCGTGGGGTCGGCGGTCACCTTACGGCTATGGGCGTCGTGACGCCTCCGACGGCAGCAGCCGTGCGACCTATGCTGCGCTCGATCTTGGCACCAACAATTGCCGCCTCCTCGTGGCGCGACCGACGGGAGACGCCTTCCGCGTTATTGATGCATTTTCGCGGATCATCCGGCTGGGCGAGGGCATTTCGTCCTCCGGACGCATCAGCGATGCCGCAATCGCGCGTGCCGTCGAAGCGCTTGGAATCTGTCGGGACAAGATGACCAACCGTGGCGTCAGCCGCGCCAGGCTGATCGCTACGGAGGCCTGCCGCTCGGCGGCGAACGGTGGGGAATTCCGGAACCGGATTGCCGAGGAAGTCGGGCTTGAACTTGAAATCGTCGATCGCGAAACCGAGGCGGAGCTGGCGGCCACCGGCTGCACGCCGCTGCTCGATCCCGACGCCGAAGGCGTGATCCTGTTCGACATCGGCGGCGGCTCGTCCGAGTTGGTGCGGCTCGGTCGCTCGGCTCCCTGCCTGCGCGGGCCGCCGCCTCCGAAAATCATCGCCTGGGCATCGCTGCCGGTGGGCGTGGTCACGCTCGCAGAGCGACACGGTGGACACGACGTCACACGCGACGTCTACGAGGCGATGGTCCAGGAGGTCGCAGAACACCTTGCCCCGTTTGTCGCGGCCAACGATTTTCCTGCGGTCGAAAGCATGCACCTATTGGGCACGTCGGGGACGGTCACGACCATTGCCGGCGTCCATCTTGAACTCAAGAGGTATGACCGCCGCCGCGTCGATGGGTGCTGGATGAGCGACACGCAGGCGACCGAGGTGATCGAGCGACTGATCGCCATGAGCTATGAGGAGCGCGTCGCCAATCCCTGCATCGGCGCCGAACGTGCCGACCTGGTGCTGGCAGGCTGCGCCATTCTGGAGGCGATCCGCCGCGAATTCCCTTGCCGCAGGGTTCGCGTCGCCGATCGCGGGCTGCGCGAGGGGATGCTGGTGCAGATGATGCGTGCGGATGGCGTCTGGGGCGGTGGGGCCGGCCAGTGATGGCGCGGGACGGCAGGCGCGAGCTGAGGACGCGGGTAAAGACCGGCAAGGGGCGAACGGTGTCGTCCAAGCGCTGGCTCGAGCGCCAGCTCAACGATCCCTATGTTGCTCGCGCCAAACGTGAGGGTTTTCGCTCGCGAGCCGCTTACAAGCTGGTCGAAATTGACGACAGGCATCGCCTGCTGAAGCGCGGCATGCGCGTGGTGGACCTTGGAGCCGCGCCGGGAGGCTGGAGCCAGGTGGCGGCGAGGCGCGTCGGCGTCCGCGAGGGCGGGGGGCGGGTCGTGGCCATCGACCTCCTGGATATGCCGGCAATCCCAGGGGTCGAATTCCTCCAATGCGATTTTCTCGCCGCCGACGCGCCCGCGCGGCTCAAGCAGATGCTTGGTGGCGAAGCAGACATCGTGCTCTCCGACATGGCGTCAAACGCGACCGGCCACCGCAAGACCGACCACCTGCGGATCATGGCGCTGGCCGAAGCCGCCGCCGAATTTGCCGGCGAGGTGCTCGCGCCGGGCGGCGCCTTTCTGTGCAAGGTGCTACAGGGCGGTACCGAAAGAACGCTGCTCGCGCGGTTGAAGGTCGCCTTTGCGACGGTCCGCCACCTCAAGCCGGCATCGAGCCGGGCCGACTCTGCCGAGCTCTACCTGCTGGCGACGGGGTTCCGGCGGTCAAAGCCGACAACCGATTGAGGACGGTGCGCCATGCGCGGATCGAAAGCGTTGGCGGCATGCTACGCCGGTATCGCGGCAGCCAGCCTCTGGCTTCGATGGGCGACCCCGCTCAACGTCATCGGCTACGCCATGCATGACGATCTCCTGTTCGTGCGGCTGGCGCACAGGCTCGTCGCCGGGCAGTGGCTCGGGGCGTTCGACAATCTGATCCTGATGAAGGGCATTGGCTATCCGCTCTTCATCGCCGCGGCCTACGCCACCGGCCTGCCGCTGAAGGTCGCGGAGCAGGCGGTGTACCTCGCCGCCGTCGGCGCACTGGCACGGGTCGTTTTTAGGCTGACGCGAAGTCGGACGCTGGCGTTGGTCCTGTTTGCCGGCCTTGCATTCAACCCCGTTCTCTGGACGACCGAGCTTTCGCGAGTCATCCGAGAGGGGCTCTATATTGGCCTGGGCGTAGCCATATTTGCGCTGGCTGCCATGGTCCTGCTGCTCCGCCATGACCCGCCGCGGCCGGTCGTCCGACGAGCAGCGATACTTCTCGCGCTCGGGTTTCTGTGCGGTGTCTACTGGATCACGCGCGAAGAGCGAATCTGGTTCATACCAGTAATCGCAGCGCTCATTGTCGGCGCAGGTCTACAGGCTTGACTACGCGGATCGCAGAGCGACGCTCGCATTGGATTGTCCACGATCTGGCGCGTGGCGGCGGGCACGGCCGTCATGGCGGCGGGCTTTGCCCTGGTCGTCGGCTCGGTTGCGGCGACGAATTACCGCTACTACGGCGTATTCGTCACCAACGAGTTTGTCTCCGGTGCCTTTCGTGCGGCCTATGGCGCGCTGTCCCGGATTCGCCACGAGACGCCGCGCCGCTTCGTTGTCTTTCCAAAAGACGCGCGGGACAAGGCCTACGCCGTCAGTCCCGCGGCGCGCGAGTTGCAGCCCGCGCTGGATGGTCAGATCGGAGAGAACTGGCGCACAGGTGGTTGCGCGCTGGCGCACAACGAGGCGTGCCCGGAGATACTCGCCGGGTGGTTTGTCTTTGCGTTCCGCGACGCAGTTGCGGCGGCGGGGCACTACTCGTCGGGACGTGCGGCATTCGCCTATTACCGCCGGCTTGCCCGGGAGATCAACGCCGCCTGCGACGACGGACGCCTGTCTTGCCTGGCGGCACGGCGGACACTTGCGCCGCCTTTCCAATGGCAATTCGTTCCCGATACCGTCAGAAGTGCCGGCACCGCCATGTGGATCCTGCTACGAGTCGGCGGGGGCCATGTCAATCAACGCACGGGCTGGGCGACCCGCGCGCGCATGGACTACTTCGCGAGCGTGGCCGGGCCGGTGCCGCGTCCGCGAACACCAGTGGTGCGAGTCAGCGGAAGGATCATCGGCACGCAGGCACCGGAGATTCTCATCCGGGACCGCGAGGGGCGGCCATTCGTACTCGAGCTGGATACGGATTTGCCGATCTCCGTCGATATCACGGTGAAGCCGATACCCACGGCTTTCGACCTGGCAACGGATTGTGCGCGTCCGACGTGCGAATTGGTTGTGCGATCCGGGCGCGAGGAATGGGCAACGCCGCTACCCGCTCTCAAGGTCGGCCAGGTCGGCGGCGCCCGAGCGTTCACCGTGGCGATTGACATGGCCGAAACGACGAGAGGCTCGTTCGATCGCCCCTATGCGAGCCCGCTTCGCCGCGCAGTTCATGTCGCCACGGCAGGAACGATTGCCGTCCTCTATTCGATAGCAGTTCCGTTGCTGACGTTGCTCGCAGTTGCGGGAGCCTTGGCCGGCATCGTACGGAGGATTTCCGTTCCGGCCGGCATCTGGGTCATGATCGCAGCGTGTGTGATTGCCGTGGCAAGCCGTATCGGATTGCTCGCCTATATCCATGCAACCTCGTTGCCGGCGCTGAACCTGTTGTATCTGTCGCCGGCATCGCCCTGTCTGTTGATCTTTGTCGTCCTCGGGCTTTACGTGGGGACACTGGCGTGGCGAGATTTTCGCGACGCACGCATTCCTGGTCGGCAATGAACGCCTTCACTTTCCGATGATGCCTTCGCCCCCGTCGATGTTGGCGTCATTTTGGCACGGCAGCTTCAGATACCTATCCCTGCTTGTGGTCGCTCGGAGCGGTTGGGCCGGAGCTCGCGGAGATCTGCCGGCGCGAAACCTCGGCACCGGCGTCGGGTGGTAGCCGCCAGAACAACACCGACGTCATTGCCGAGATCAGCGCGATGACAATCCAGGCCGGCTGGAAGTCCGCGGCCGCGATCTTGTCGGCACCGCGGAAATACAGCGATAACTCCACCAGCGATGCACCGACAGCGACGCTGATCGACAGCGACAGCTGTTGCGACACCGCGACGAGCGACGTGGCGCGACTCATGAATCGTGGATCGATGTCGGCGTAGGCGATGGTATTCAGGCTGGTGTATTGCAGCGAGCGGAAGAATCCCCCAACCAGCAGCACGCCGACGATCCAGGCAAACGGAACACTCGGCACGAAGGTCGCGCACAGCCCGACAGTAGCCGAGCTGATCAATGCGTTTACGGCCAGTGCCCAGCGGAAGCCGAACGTGCGCAGCACGATCGGGATGATAGTCTTCATGCCGAGCGCGCCGAAGACATTGGCGACGGTGATCATCCCCGATTGAAACGCCGTGAGGCCGAAGCCGAGCTGGAGGCAGAGCGGCAGGAGGAACGGCAGACAGCCGACGCCGGCGCGATAGAGCAGGCCGCCGGCCACCGCCGCGCGCAACGTCGGGAACCGCAACAGTGCCAGATCGAGGATGGGTGCCGGCGCCCGCCGCGCATGCATCACATAGGCAAAGGTCGCGGTTGCGCCGACGACGATCATCGCCACGACGACGCCGGTCGGCAGGAAGTTCAGCCCCAGTGTCGATCCGCCGAAGATCAGCCCCGCGATACCAACGCCGGCGAGCAGCGCGCCGCGCCCGTCGAACGGATCGGGGCTTTCCGCCTTGATGTCGTCGATATAGATCGTCGCGAGCACGATGCCGGCGAACCCCATCGGGACGTTGATGATGAAGATCCAGTGCCACGACACATAGGTTGTGAGGAAACCGCCGAACACCGGGCCGATCAGCGGCCCCATCAGAGCCGGGATGGTGACCCAGATCATCGCCACCACCAGCTCGCGCTTGTCGATCGTGCGCACCAGAATGAGTCGAGCCACCGGCGTCATCATCGCGCCGCCGGCGCCCTCGACGATGCGGGCGATCACGAACTGCGTCAGCGAGCTCGAAAGTGCGCAGCCGACCGAGCCGCTGATGAAGATGAGGATGGCGGCGCGAAACACGGTGCGGGCGCCGAAGCGGTCGGCAGTCCACCCGCTCACCGGCAGAAACACCGCGAGCGAGATCAGGTAGCTCGTGATCGCGAGCTTCAGCGCCAACGGGTCAGTACCGATGTCGGCCGCGATCGCTGGCAGCGAGGTGGCGATCACCGTCGAGTCCATGTTCTCCATGAACAGGGCAACCGCCACGATCAGCGGCACGATCTTGTTGGAGAGCATGGACGGGAACTTCGGCAGGAGCGGTGGTGTTTCGAAGGTAACAGATTTTGCCCGGCCCAGGGCAAGGAGACATTGCTCACGCCCGCACCGACACTATGTATTGCGGCGAGCGTTGTCGGGGCCGGCCAGGAGGCCAGTTGATGATCTACATCCTTGCGATTTTCGTGCCGCCGCTGGCGCTGCTGCTGAACGGCCAGCCGCTCTCGGCGGTGCTCAACCTCGCCATGATCGTGCCCTGCATCATCCTGGGTTTCGCGTTTCCTGCGTTGTGGGCAGTGCCGTCCGCCCATGGCGTGCTGGCGATCTACATGAAGCGCGAGGACCGCAAGCACCGCGAGATCGTCGAAGCGATCGAGCGCCACGGGCCGCCGCCGGACTGGCGGCGGTAGCCCCTGCATGAGTGTTTACTCACAAGTCCCGCAACGCCCTAGGAATCGCCGGCCCGGCGTGCTATCGGCCTCCGCCAACCCAAAATGGGCCGTCGATTCGCGCGAGACCTTTCGGTTTCGCGAATGGCCGTTTCTCTATTCGGCCGCCGACGGCCCCACGGCGGCCCGCAGAGTGGGCGCTTGGAGCGGCGATGGCTGTGCTGTCCGACGGTAACCCGCGCGAGGCTTTGACCTTCGACGACGTGCTGATTAAGCCGGGGCTGTCGGAACTGTTGCCGGCGGACGTCGACATCCGGACCCGGATCACCCGCGAAATCGCGCTCAACCTGCCGATCGTCGCTTCCGCCATGGACACGGTGACGGAGGCCGAAATGGCCATTGCGATGGCGCAGGCCGGCGGGCTTGGTGTGATCCATCGCAATCTCGATCCGGAGGCGCAGGCCGAGCAGGTTCGGCGGGTCAAGAAATTCGAGGCGGGGATGGTGGTGAATCCGCTGACCATTCATCCCGATGCCACCCTTGCGGACGCGCTTGAACTGATGAAAGCGCACCGCATCTCCGGCGTACCGGTGGTCGAGGGCGGCGGCAATGGCCGGGCCGGCAAGCTGGTCGGCATCCTGACCAATCGCGATGTTCGTTTTGCGACCGATCCGCGCCAGACGGTGGCTGAACTGATGACCAAGGAGCGGCTGGTCACGGTCCGCGAGGGCGTCGACCAGGAGGAAGCCAAGCGCCTCCTGCACCTGAACCGGATCGAGAAGCTTCTGGTGGTCGACGACCAGTACCGTTGCGTCGGCCTGATCACGGTCAAGGACATCGAGAAGGCCGTAGCCAACCCGAATGCCTGCAAGGACGAGCAGGGGCGACTGCGTGTCGCCGCTGCCACCACGGTCGGGGACAAGGGCCATGAGCGCACCGAGCGGTTGATCGAGGCGGGCGTCGACCTGGTCGTAGTCGACACCGCACATGGCCATTCGGCACTGGTGCTGGCGGCGGTCCAGCGCATCAAGAAGCTCTCCAACGCCGTGCAGGTGGTTGCCGGAAACGTCGCAACGTCCGAGGGCGCGAAGGCCCTGATCGACGTGGGCGCCGATGCCATCAAGATCGGTATCGGGCCGGGCTCGATCTGCACCACCCGTATCGTGGCCGGCGTCGGCGTGCCCCAGTTGACGGCCATCATGGATGCGGTGGAGGTGGCAACCGTGACGGCCACGCCGGTGATCGCCGACGGCGGCATCAAGTATTCCGGCGACCTTGCCAAGGCGCTGGCCGCTGGCGCCGACTGCGCCATGGTCGGCTCGCTTCTCGCCGGCACCGACGAGACCCCGGGCGAGGTGTTTCTCTATCAGGGCCGCTCGTACAAGACCTATCGCGGTATGGGCTCGGTCGGCGCCATGGCGCGCGGCTCGGCGGACCGATACTTCCAGCAGGACATCAAGGACACGCTCAAGCTCGTGCCGGAGGGAGTCGAAGGGCAGGTGCCCTACAAGGGCGCCGCCTCGACCGTGCTACATCAGCTTGCAGGCGGGTTGCGCGCCGCCATGGGCTATGTCGGTGCGCGAACCATCGCAGACCTGCACAAGAAGGCCGAGTTCGTGCGGATATCGAATGCCGGCCTGCGCGAGAGCCACGTCCACGATGTGACGATCACCCGCGAGAGCCCGAACTATCCGGGCCGCGGCTGAGCCTCCGGACCGGCGGGATGCGCGCCGCCATGCTTCAGGTCGCCACGTCGATCCTCTGGCCGGTGCTCGCCCATGTCGCCTGGGTCTGTCTGCTCTATGCCTGGCTCACTTATGCGCGCAAAGTCGCGGTCGGACGAGGCGAGGTCGATTATTCATCGTTCGAGTTCAACCGCGACGAGCCGCCCGCGGTCGCGCGCATCCGCCTCAATCTCGCCAACCAGTTCGAACTGCCGGTGATCTTCTACGCGCTGGTCGTGTTCCTGGTCGCGCTCGACAGGGTGACGATGTTCGACGTCATCGCCGCCTGGATATTCGTCGCCGGCCGCGTCATCCATACGCTGGTGCAGACGCTGACCGACAATGTGCCATTGCGCGGTCAAGTGTTCATGATCAATTTCCTGGCGGTCGTGGCGATCGCGATTCACATGGCATTGGTTGCGCTGGAAGGAGCCGGGCGTCCCTGAATCGCCGAAGACGGTCGGACGATCGTCGCGTCAAGTGGTCCTCGGAGGAGCGTCATGTCGATTCAAGCTGTCCTGCTTCCGCTCTTCGTCCAGGTGCTGCTGACGTTGGCGCTGCTGTTCTGGGCCGGGCATCTGCGCGTGTCGGCGATCCGGCACGGCGATGTGCACCCGCGCGATGTCGCGCTGCGCGAGCCAAAATGGGGTAGGCGCGAAACCCAGGTCGCCAATGCCTATCACAACCAGCTTGAGCTGCCGATCCTGTTCTACGTCCTGACGATCCTCGCCTGGACCACCAGGCGGGCCGATCTCCTGTTCGTGGTACTGGCGTGGGCGTTCGTGGGGCTTCGCCTGCTGCATGCCTATGTTCACGTCACCAGCAACCATCTGTCACGACGGTTCTTCGCATTCGCCGCGGGCGTCATCGTGCTTGCCATCATGTGGGCCATATTCGCGGTCCGTATCCTGGTGTCCTGATCGGACGGCTGTGCCGATCATCCAAACGCCCGCAAAGAGGTGACCCATGTCGAAATTCTCACGCCGGCAAATCGTCGGGGGTGCGGGCTCCGCAATCCTGATCGGCAGCACTGGTGTCGTCCACGCCGTTCCCAATACCACGAGCAATTTGACAGCGGATGTCTGCGTCGTCGGCGCTGGCTTCGCAGGCCTTGCCGCAGCCCTGCGGCTCAAGCAGGCCGGCGCCGGCGTGGTGGTGTTGGAAGCGCGCGGCCAGGTGGGTGGGCGTACCTGGACCGCAAGGTTGAAGGACGGCGGCTGGGTCGACTGGGGCGGTCAATGGGTCGGCTCCTCTCAGGATCGCTTCTATGCCCTTATCAAGGAGATGGGCGGCGAGACCTATCCCTCGCCGAATTTCGGCAAGACGCTTCAGCGCGGCATCCTGGACACCAACGAGTACCACCGGATCGACGAGGACAAGGACGAACCCTATCCCGGCTCCGAACTGGTGAATTCGACCTACAAGGCGCTTGATGCGATTGCGGATACGGTGGATCCGCACGCGCCGTGGGAGCATCCGGACGCCGACCGGCTCGACTCAATGACATTTGCGGATTGGCTGCGTCAGAACGTCCCGCACGAAAGCGCACGCAATTTTGTCGGGACCGAAGTGGGATCGGTCCCCAGCGCCAGTCCCAAGGAGATTTCCGTGCTGCATCTCGCCTGGCTAATCAAGGCCTGCCACGGCATCGGCCAGCTGTTCGACGACGCGCAGGATGACCGTGTAGTGGGCGGCACCCAGTCGATCGCGCGTCGTGTCGCCGAGCGGCTCAAGGCCGAGATCCGGTTCAACCAGCCCGTGCGCCGCATCCAGTGGAACGACACGGGAGCGATTGTTCAATCCGACAGCATTTCCGTTGCGGCGCGCAGGGTCATCATCTGCGTGCCGCCGAATCTCGCCGGGGCCATCGAATACGAGCCGGCGCTGCCGACCGCGCGGACCCAGGTGACGCAGCGCTGGCCGCAGGGGCTCGTGATCAAGGTGTCGATGGTATATCCCTCGCCGTTCTGGCGCGACGACGGCCTCAACGGCACGTCCTACGATCACATCTCGCTGATGGGCGAAACGGCGGACTCAAGCAACCCGCCCACCCATTCCAAGCTCGGCATCCTCACCGGCTTCGTCTATGCCGACAACGCGCGCAAGGTCGCGCCGCTGCCGGCCGCGGAACGCCGCCGCATTCTTCTTGGCGAAGTGGCAAAGCGGTTCGGGCCCAAGGTGCTTGAACCTATGAACTACCACGAATCGAACTGGACCGAAGCGCAATGGACGCGCGGGTGTTTCACCGGCTTCCTCACGCCGGGCGCGACCACGTTGTTCCGCGGCGCGGTGCGAGATCCGGTCGGGCCGATACACTGGGCCGGGACCGAAACCTCGACCGATTGGCCGTCTTTCATCGACGGTGCCATCCGGTCGGGAGAGCGCGAGGCGGAAGCGATCAGGAAGGCCGGTTGATCGATCGGCAGCGACCCCGTAACTGGGGGCCATGACTCCCGCCGCGCGCCTTTCCGCCGCCATCGACGTGTTGGCCGACATTGGCGCGCGCCGGCGGCCGGCGGCGGACGCGTTGAAGGATTGGGGGCTTTCGCACCGCTTCGCCGGCTCCGGCGACCGTGCGGCCATTGCGGGGCTGGTCTACGACGCGCTCCGCCGCAAGGCATCGGCGGCCTTTGTAATGGGCGACGACACGCCGCGCGCGGTTGTGCTCGGCATGCTGCGGCTCGAGCGCAACCACGATACCGCCGCCATCGCCGGGCTCGCCGGCAATGGCCGGTTTGCGCCGGCCCCTCTCACCGCCGGCGAGCGTGCAAGGCTCGACACTGCGAGCCTTGCGGATGCACCCCCCTGGATTGCGGGCGACTATCCGGAATGGCTGGACGGCGAATTTGCCCGCACCTTCGGCGAGCAGCGGGCAGCCGAGGGGGCGGCATTGGCGTCGCGCGCCCCGCTCGACCTGCGGGTCAATACGCTCAAGGCCACGCGGGAGGAAGCGGCCGAGGCGCTTGCTCACTTGACGCCTACGCCGACCCGCTGGTCGCCACACGGATTGCGTATCGTGCTTGCCGCCGATGCCAGGAGCCCCGCCATTCACGCTGAGCCGGCGTTCATCAAGGGGCTGGTCGAGGTGCAGGACGAGGGCTCCCAGCTGGCCGCGCTGCTGGCGGATGCCAGGGCCGGGGAGCAGGTGATCGATCTCTGTGCCGGTGCTGGCGGCAAGACGCTGGCCATGGCGGCCGCCATGCAAGGCAAAGGGCAGCTGTACGCCACCGACCTCGACAAGCGCCGCCTGGCGCCCACCCACGCGCGGATCGAACGCGCCGGCGCACGCAATGTACAGATCCGGACGCCGCGCGGGGGTGGCGACGTCCTCGCCGACCTCGAGGGTCGGGCCGATCTGGTCCTGATCGACGCTCCTTGCACCGGCACCGGCTCCTGGCGGCGCAATCCCGACGCAAAATGGCGGGTGCGACCGGGCGCGCTCGACCTGCGGCGCAAGGAACAGGCCGCTCTGCTCGACCGGGCGGCGACGCTTGTCAGGCCTGGCGGACGTATCGCCTATGTCACATGCTCGGTCGTCGCTGCCGAGAACGGCGACCAGATACGGGCATTCCTCCAACGGCATCCGGGCTGCCATGCAATCCCGCCCGGGGATGTGACGGCGGCACTCGGCGAGCGGGCATTCCTGTTCCGCCGTGCGGTGCTGAGCAGCGCCGAGGGGCTGTTGATGACCCCGCGACGCACCGACACCGACGGATTCTATGTCGCGGTGCTTCGACGGGCGGCTTAGCGTTCCGACGCGGTTGTTCCCGGCCTGTGCAGGCTCGCCAACCGCGCGCGCGCCGCCCGGACCAGCCGCCACAACACATCCCTCCCCCTGCGCAGGGCGAGCTCGTATCCGGCCCACAATGCAAAGGTGAGCGAGCCGCCGGCCCGGGCGTCCGCGATTACATGGACCATCGGCTGCCGGCCATCCCACAGCGAACCGAGAACACCGGCGTCGTCCGCTGCACAAGAATCGGCGAATGAAATCTTCGGGTTGGTGAGAAAGGCTGTCGTGTAATCTTGCGCCAGCAGCACGCCCGGCGAGCAATCGTGCTGCCGCTCGTCGTACGCGATCTTCCAGTCATAGGCGCCGCTCAGGTGGCGCAGGATCAGCGCCATGCTGATTGCGACGCCCGCCAACGAGAACTCCCAGATTTCCACTCCGCCATGATCCGCCAGCGCCGTGACCGCCGTCCGGATGAAGTCGCGGTAGCGAAGCCGCTCCAGTTCGGACTCTCCTGATCGAGCCTTCCAGCCCGATGCCTCGAGCTTGATGAAGCGCTCGGACGCTTCGACGGCGGCGCTACGTTCGCGATGGATGCTGAGCCGCAGCTCGCCGCGCTTCGAAAGCCTGCGGCGCAATTGGCCGAGCTTGCGGCGCCTGCCGCCAGACATCACGCGTGCAAAGTATGCCGCAGGCTCCTGCGTGCAGGCGAGCATCGGCCGCACGCGGCGCCAGAGGATCGCCGACGGGCACCAGCGAGCAGCCAGCACGCGTTGGAGCGCTGCCAGCACCGTGCCGTCGTTCATCATGTCGATGCTGAGCAGCTTCGGCAGCGCGCGCGAGCGGACGATGGCGTCGAGCATGGCGGCCAGCACCGGCTCGACGTGATCCCGGTCAATTACCGGCGTCGTGTTTGGCACCATATCGCGCAGCGGCGCCGCCAGAGCGGTGAGAGGCAGTCCTAGGCGCGGAGCGACCCGATGGAGTGCCCAAACGCCCATCAGGCGTTCGCCGCGCCGCGCCAGCAGCACAGGAGCCCGCAGCGCGCTCTCGCCGGCGGCGACGGCAGCAACCAGGTCGGGATCCATGAACGGATTGGGCTCGGATGCCCTTGGCGCCAGGTCGTCCCAGTCGTCGCGCATCGACTGGTAGCGGGCGGCATCGACAATATCGACGACGATCGAACCTGGGCGCCGAAACGCGCGGCGTTCGTACGCAAGCGCACGAGCCTCGGTGGTCGAACGAGAAGACCGGTCTGGTACCAGCCGATCGGGCAGCCGCGTGTCCGCGAGCGACATCGCTATCCTTTTCACAAGTCAGCGGTGTTCTATCGCCCCAGGATAGCGGGGTCACGCCGTGAGTGCGTAAAATTACCGACGTAATTCCAGTTGCGTTAACTTAAGGGATTTGACGGTTTTGCGACTTGCTGGCCGCATCTCGCGTTAACGCCCCACAGTCCAAGCACCTCGTTAACGGCCAATGCGATCACAACATCGCACACAGGGTTTCCGCGAACGTCAGCCGTTCGCTGCCGAGTGCGCTCACGACAGGCACCAGCAGTGCGCCGACGGGCAGGGCGATGGTGCTTGCTGGCTGACGCGCAGGCCGGTTGGTCATCGCGTCAAGCGCCGGCTGCCATTGCGCCACCGTTCCCAGGTCGGTCTCGACCTCCCATTTTCCCCGGCGGTCCGGGACCCGCATTGCCTCGGCCAGGCGCGCCTGGAATTCCATCCGTGAGATTGTCTCGAATCCCATCTCGAGCGTGTTACGTGTCGGTCCTTTGTTGTCGTTGAGCAGGAACCCCCACTTTGCCAGGTGCCAGTTCAAGACCGCGAATCCGATCTTTGAGGTGTGGGACTCGTGGGTGAACTGCGATTCGATCGTGAAAGCACCGCCGACGGCGACGCCGTACCCGCCACCCACAAGCGTGCCGTCCGAATTCCAGACTTCGAATGAATGGGCGTAGCCGGCGTCGTGCAGATCGGAGTAGGCGCGCATGATCCGGGGCGTAATCCAGGTCAGGTGCCAACGCCCGGCGCGGCGCCCGGCGCAGGCCTTGATCACGGCCTCGAAGTCGCGATCGAAGGTTACCTGGAATCGGTTCTGACGCAGTCGGCTGCGCAGGCGCTTGGGCATGTGGAAGTCGGAGAAGTCCAGCACGCAGCGCTCCGGTGGCGCCATCCATTTCAGCGGTCCGAAATGGGCGAAGGTGAAGAGACCGCGGCGATGGGCTTCGAGCAACGTGTCGACCGAGAGGTCGCGAACGAAACCGCACAGACCGGGCGGGTTGTGCAGCGCGTCGCCGGGGTGCGGCAGCGTGCTCCGCGGTGCCGTCAGTTCGGCAATCCACATGCGGGTAAGGGCGGGCAGGCCGGAAATCCGGGATGGTTTGAGAGCCCAGGCGGTGCCGAGCATCCAGCGCTGGACCGTTTGAAGCGAGGTCTCGCGGAACAGCTCAGCGCGCCGGTCCGGCACGCTGCGATGCGTTTCCTTTGAATGGTTCGGCGCCGGCCCCATGTCGTGTCCCGCTTGGCTCGACCGCATTTCATCCGCGCCGCGCTAATGGCGGGTTACGGGGCCGAGTTCCAGGCTTTCAGCGTTAGCAAGTGGTAACCGGAGGAGCCGCTTGGCGTGCATCCGTCCGCGGCGGACGCTGCGGAGGGCCTGTGGAATGCCGCCCTGGGGGCCCGGCAGCGGCCTTGACCACCGGGGCCATGGCCTTCACATAGCGTTTCCGAGCGGCCACCTCGATCCGATTCCGGCCTTCCGACTGTCGCCGGGCGCGCCCGGTCCGCCATGAACGCCATCCACGACAAGATTCTCATCGTCGACTTCGGCTCGCAGGTGACGCAGCTGATCGCGCGCCGGGTGCGGGAGGAGGGCGTGTACTCGGAGATCGTGCCGTTCCAGAACGCCGAAGCCGCATTCGCCGCCATGCGGCCGAAAGGCGTGATCCTGTCAGGCGGTCCGGCCTCGGTGCTCGATCAGGGCGCGCCGCTGGCGCCGGCGACGATCTATCAGTCCGGCGTCCCGGTGCTCGGCATCTGCTACGGCGAACAGGCCATGGCGGTGCAACTCGGCGGCAAGGTCGAGGCCGGGCATCACCGCGAATTCGGGCGTGCCGAGGTCGAGGTGGTCGAAGACAACGCGCTGTTCGACGGCGTGTGGACCAAGGGGCAGAAATATCCAGTCTGGATGAGCCACGGCGACCGGGTGACCGTGCTGCCGAAGGGGTTCAAGGTGCTCGCCACCTCGCCCAACGCGCCGATCGCCGTGATCGGCGACGAAGCACGGAAATTCTACGCCGCCCAGTTCCACCTCGAAGTCGTGCATACGCCGCATGGCGCGGCACTCTTGCGCAATTTCGTGCGCAGGATCGCGGGATGCAGCGGCGACTGGACCATGCGCGCCTTCAAGGACGAGGCGATCGAGAAGATTCGCAGACAAGTCGGCAAGGAGCGGGTGATCTGCGGCCTCTCCGGCGGCGTCGACTCGGCGGTGGCAGCGGTGCTGATTCATGAGGCGATCGGCGACGCGCTGAACTGCGTGTTCGTCGATCACGGGCTGTTGCGACTTGGCGAGGCCGAGCAGGTGGTGACGCTGTTCCGCGACAGCTACAACATCCCGCTCACGGTCGCCAATCACGAGGCGCGCTTCCTGGCCGCGCTCGCCGGCGTTACCGACCCTGAGCAGAAGCGCAAGATTATCGGGCGGCTGTTCGTCGAGGTGTTCGAGGATGTGGCCAACAAGCTCGGCGGCGCCGCGTTCCTGGCGCAAGGCACGCTCTACCCCGACGTCATCGAGAGCGTGTCATTCACCGGCGGGCCGTCGGTCACCATCAAGTCGCACCACAATGTGGGCGGCCTGCCGGAGCGTATGAATATGAAGCTCGTCGAACCCCTGCGCGAACTGTTCAAGGACGAGGTGCGCGCGCTTGGCCGCGAGCTCGGGCTGCCGGATAAGTTCGTCGGCCGTCATCCGTTCCCCGGGCCTGGACTTGCGATCCGCTGCCCCGGCGAGATCACCAAGGAGAAGCTCGACATCCTGCGGCTTGCCGACAACATCTACATCGAGGAGATCCGCCGGGCCGGGCTTTACGATGAGATCTGGCAGGCGTTCGCGGTGCTCTTGCCGGTGCGCACCGTCGGCGTGATGGGCGACTACCGCACCTACGATTATGTTGTCGGGTTGCGTGCGGTCACCTCCACCGACGGCATGACCGCCGATTTCTACCCTTTCGACATGAACTTCATCGGACGCGTGGCGACGCGCATCGTCAACGAGGTGAAGGGCGTCAACCGCGTGGTCTACGACGTGACGTCCAAGCCGCCGGGCACGATCGAGTGGGAATGAGGAGCATGCCCATCACCATCTACGGCATCAAGAACTGCGAGACCATGAAGAAGGCGCGCGCCTGGCTGGACAGGCACGGCATCGCCTACGATTTCCATGATTACAAGACCGCCGGCATCGAGCGCGAGCGCCTGGAGCGCTGGAGCGAGAGGCTTGGGTGGGAGACCCTGCTCAATCGCAGCGGCATGACCTTCCGCAAGCTTCCGGACAAGGACAAGGATGGCCTCACGGAGCGCAAGGCCATCGCGCTTATGCTGGCCCAGCCGTCGATGATCAAGCGGCCGGTCCTCGACCTGGGCCGCGACCGGCTATTGGTCGGGTTCAAGCCCGAGGCCTATCGGGACGCGCTGGGCGCGAAGTAGCCTGCGTCATCAAGGGGAGGAACATCGGTGGATATTCGACTCAACGGCCGCGCCGCCATCGTCACCGGGGGCTCGAAGGGCATCGGCCTCGCCATCGCAAGCCGCTTTGCAGCCTCCGGAGCCGACGTGGCGATCGCAGCGCGCGGGCGCGCGGCGCTCGACCAGGCTGTGAGCGACATCCAGGCGAAAGCCAAGAGCCGCGTCATCGGCATCCAGGGCGACGTTGCGGTGCCGGCCGACATCAAGCGCATCTACGAGGAGGCGGTGAAGGCCTTCGGCAAGATCGATATCGTCGTCAACAATGCCGGCACCTCGCGCAACGGCAAGTTCGAGGAAATCACCGACGAGGTCTGGCGCGAGGACCTCGACCAGAAGCTGTTTGCCGCCATCCGGCTGACGCGGCTGGCCTGGCCCGACATGAAGGCGCGCCGTTACGGCCGTATCATCAATGTGCTCAACATTGGTGCCAAGGCGCCGCGTGCCGGTTCGGCGCCGACCACGATCTCCCGCGCCGCCGGCATGGCGTTGACCAAGGTGCTGTCGCAGGAAGGCGCGCCGCACAACATCCTGGTCAATTGCATGCATGTCGGCTTCATCGAGGCCGACCAGCACGTGCAGCGCGCCAAGAGGCTGGGCATCGATATCAAGGATTACATCCGCGAGCGCGAGAAAACGATCCCGCTCGGCCGCATCGGCAAGGCGGAGGAGTTTGCCAACATGGCATGCTTCCTCGCGTCCGATGCCGCGTCCTACATCACCGGGACCGCCATCAATGTGGATGGCGGTCACTCGCCGGTGGTGTAAAGACGACTGCCTGTCTCAATACCGTGCGCCCGGTGCCGCCGGGTTGGCGTCGAGTTGCCGCAGGAACTTGCGCTGCTGGCCGCCGATGGCGCCGGCAGCCGCGCGCGGCGCCGTGGCGGCGAGTCCGTCGTATTGCTGCTTGAGATATTGCAGGCGGCTCGACAGCGGAGCAAAGGCAGCCTGACCCTCGATTTCCTCCACGTTCTGGCGGAACAGCGCCTGTGCCTCGCTGTGGCGGCCCTGATCGCGCAGCGCAATCGCGGCAGCAGAGCGGGCGCGCACATTCTGCTCGACGACCGATTCCAGGACCGCGAGGTTGCGGCTGCTGGCAACGTCCGTATCGGATGAGCTGAAGCGGGCCTGCACCGGGCTTTCGATCGATTGCTGCGTGCCGTCCTGCGCGGAGGTGTAGGTGACGCGGACCGTGCCCAGGTCGACGTCGCCGGCGGCGATGGTCTGATCGACCTCGACCTCCATCAGCACATAGTGCTCGGTTGCCGCGTAGATCTGGTTCATCTGAAATTGTGCGGTCTGTCCTTCGATTTTGCCTTCGCGGCTCAGCGCGCGCACGACGCGCGCTCCCGGCCGCAACTCGACGTCGATCGATACCGTCTGCGCGCAGGAGGCCAGTACGTCGTCGAACTCCTTGTTGAACACCTGGATCAGATCGGTGGAATCGCCGACAAAGGTGTGATTGCCGTCGCTCGCTCGCGCCAGCTGGAGCATCAGATCCTCGTTGTACTGGAGGCCGAGCCCGATGGTGCTGACGGAGATGCCTTCCGCGAGCAGTGTCCGGCCGAGCCTGGCGAATTCCTCCGGCTTGCGCGGCCCGACATTCGCCTGCCCGTCCGACAGCAGCACGACCCGATTCAGCCGGCGCTTGTCGAAGTTCCGGCGCACCTGTTGCGCGCCCTCGGTGACGCCGCCGTAGATGGCGGTCGAACCGCGTACGCCGATCTGTCGGATTCGGTCGATGAAGGTGGTGTGGTCGACGACATTCTGCGCCTGCACCAGCACCTCGATCTTGTCGTCGAAAACGACGACGGATGCGATGTCGTTCCGGTCGAGGCGGCGGATCGCCGCGGCGGCGGCCTCGCGTGCCTGTACGATGCGCATGCCCTGCATGGAGCCGGAACGGTCGATCACGAAAGCGACATTGACGGGGGGCCGCTCCGTTGGCTTGCGTTCGCAACCTTGCAGCCCGACCCGCAGGTAGTTGCGCTGCGTCTGGCCGCTTTTCATCACGGCGGTGGCCAGCCGGGCATCCAGCGTGACGGGCTTGTCGGCGTGTGCGGGCGGTGTCGCCAGCACCGCGGCCGTCACGGCGAGCGCACACGCGATGATCGCGCGGATCATGAATTTCCTCCCTCGGACTCGCCCTTGCCCGCAGGGTTCCGCGGCGTGTTGGCAAAAGTGCGGTGGAAGGATGTCGCGCCTGCGCCGCTCCCGGGACGATTTCGGGCGTTCAGCCGGCCTTGCGCAGCGTTGCAGTGCCTTGCGGGTCGGCATCCCGGAGGGGCGGTTCACGCCGGACGTCGGCCAGCAGCGTGCGGCCCAGTTCGGATTCCAGCATTGGCCGCCCGTAGAAGAATCCCTGGACCTGATCGACGTCGAGATTTCGCACGAACGTGGCCTGCCCGTCGGTCTCGATTCCTTCCACGGTCACCTGCATGTCGAGCGAGCGGCCGAGTGCGATGATCGTCTTCACGATGGTCTCCGCGTTGCCCTCCGCCTCTTCGTAGGCCGTCATGAATGAACGGTCGATCTTGAGTTTGTCGAAGTGAAATCGCCACAGATAGCTCAGGCTGGAATAGCCGGTGCCGAAATCGTCCATCGCGATCGAGACGCCGAGGCGCTTCAACCCGCCCAACTGTTCCATCACCGACTCGGTGTCGCCGAGCAGAAGCCCTTCGGTGATCTCCAGTTCGAGCCGGCGTGGATCGAGGCCGCTCTCGCGCAGAGCCTCCGCGACGGTGTGGCAAACGTCGCCGGTGCTGAACTGGGATGGCGACAGGTTAACCGATACGGTGAGGTGCTCGGGCCAGGTTGCCGCCGCGGCACATGCCTTGCGCAACACCCAACGTCCAATATACCCGATCAAACCCAGGTCTTCGGCGATCGGGATGAACACCGAGGGCGAAATCCTGCCTTCGTCGTTGAATGCCGGCAAACGGATCAGCGCCTCGAATCCCATCAGGGAATTGTCCAGTCGTTCGTAGACCGGCTGGAATTCGAGGTCGAATCCGTCGTTGGCAACCGCGTTACGGAGCGCCTGCTCGAGGCTGAGTCGCGCCTGGTTGTCGATGTCGAGCTGGGTCGAATAGAAGCGGGCGCAGTTGCGGCCGTCCGCCTTCGCCTTGTACAGCGCAAGGTCGGCACAGCGCATCAGCTTCGCGATGTCGATGGCGTCGCCTGGAGCCATCGCGATGCCGACGCTGGCGCCTACCGTCACCGTCTGGTCCTTGATGACGAACGGTTCCCGAAGCGTCGTGATGACGCGCTGCGCCAGGGCCTCGGCTTCCGTCCTGTCGGCGGCATCGATCTGGGCGATGGTGAATTCGTCGCCACCGATGCGCGCCACGATATCCTTCTTGCGCGCCGCCATTCGCAACCGCTCGGCGGCGAGTTGGATCAGCGTGTCGCCGGCGTCGTGTCCCAGCGTGTCGTTGACGTCCTTGAAGCGGTCTAGTACCGACTATCGCTGATGACTGAGTCGTGATTCAAGGATGCATGAGCGGCATCCCTGAAGCGACCCCGATCATATTGGCGGCGGCGGAGCGCGCCGAGCTTGAAGGCCTGGCGCGTTC
>Ga0073934_10002017_pt1 | contig 44832 bp, 33 predicted proteins | sample LarsenN4metaG_FD_76834 | JGI IMG/M metagenome (GOLD analysis project Ga0073934, IMG submission 76834) | Hot spring sediment bacterial and archeal communities from British Columbia, Canada, to study Microbial Dark Matter (Phase II) - Larsen... ...
GCAGACCGGTATCTCCAGGCGTAGGGCCGGCCCATTCGGTCCAGCTCGACGGCATCTGCAGCCCGACGACCGGCGCAAGTTCCAGGATACGCCGGCCCTTCGTGTTCGAGATGGGGCGCGCTGGCCGCTCGTTCAATGTCCGCTCGACTGCAAGTACAGGGATAGACCAGCTCCTGGGCTTGCAGGCGCTGCAGCGCATGGCGGTAGGCTTCCAGCCGTTGGGTCTGGATGATCGGCCCGACGTCCCAGTCGAGCCCTAGCCAGCGAAGATCGTCCAGGGCCTGCTGCATGGCCCCAGGTTTGACGCGGGGTGAGTCGATGTCTTCGATCCGCAAGATCACCTGGCCGCCGCGAGCCCGGGCGGAGAGCCAGGCGATCAGGTAGGTTCGAGCGTTCCCGATGTGCTGGGCTCCGGTAGGCGAGGGGGCCAGCCGGCCGACCGTCTCTGGAGCCTGTTTGCTCATGCCTCGCCCTCAACCGGCGTTGCTTACTTGGCGGAGGATTTGCCGTGAATGAACTTCACCATCAGATCGACGGCCGGGTCGCCAGCGTTGCCGACATGAGCGATGATGGAGAGATGGTCGCGCTCCTTGATTCTCTCTACGCGCGCTTCGCAGGAGCACTTCTTCAAAGCAGTGCAAAACTCCTCGGACATGCGGTCGCACAGCGGAAAATCGCTCTCCGCGTAGAGGATCAGAAACGGCGGATGCCCGCCCTTCACATGCGTCAAGGGCATGGCTTGCTTGCGGGTTTCGGCGTCGGCCGTGAAGACGTTGTCGAAGAGCTTCCCCGGCGGCAAGTTGTAGACGCCGCTGAGAGGAATGGCGCCCCTGATGTCCTTCAGCGAGCACTGCACCGCCTCCAGGTAGCGCGGGTCGGTGGCCAGCAAGGCTGCCAGATGCCCGCCGGCGCTGTGGCCGCACACGAAGAGCTGGCTCGGATCGCCGCCATGTCGACTGATGTTCCGCTTCGTCCAGGCAAAGGCACGCGCTACGTCCTGGATATGGCCAGGATGCTGAACCTTGGGCGTGAGGCGGTAGTTTGTTACCACGGTACCGATGCCTTGCCTGGCGAAGTTCTTTCCCACCTTGCCGTAGACGTCGAAGAAGTAGTTCTTGTCGCCGCTCATCCACGCCCCGCCATGAACGAAGAGAAGCACGGGGAAAGCCTGCTTGCCCTTGGGCAGATAGAGATCGAGCTTGTGCTTGACGGGGTCAGCGTCCGGCCCCTCGTAATAACTGATGTCCTTGAGAACTTCCACTTCATAAGAGGTTCTAACCGCTGTTTCTTCGAACCCCGAAGCCGCTGGCGATGCGAGTGCGAGGACGAGTGGAACAATTAGAACTGAACCGCTGCGAAACATCGATGGAGGACTCCTTTCGGTTGCACCTCACAAGACGCGTTTCCGTTCATGATACTCTCAGGTTGGGCTTCCGGTTTCGGATGACCCGAACTATACAAGCGCAGTGGAGGTTTGCCATGCGCTACGAGCCATGTATCCTCGGGGCGATTCTGCTGATCCCCAGCTGTGCGCCCAGCGTGCCGCAACAGGTCCAGCGATTCAATAGCGAAGGGGTCGCCCTGCTCCGCCAACAGGAGTACGCCGCCGCCCAGCAGCGCTTTCACGAAGCGGTCAAACTTGACCCCGACGACGCCCTTAGCCTTTACAACCTGGCCAGCGCAGCCCACCAGAACGGCGATCTGGCCCTGGCCGAGCAAAACTACCGAAACAGCCTGCGCCGACGGCCAGACTACGCCCCTTGCCGCCACGGGCTGGCTCTTCTCCTTTTCCAGTCCGACCGCGGCGAGGAAGCTCGTGGCCTGGTGCTCAGCTGGTTGCGGGAGCGGCCGGAATTAGCCGACGCACACGCCGAGTACGGCTGGCTTCTTCGGGAAGAAGGGGACCTTCCTGCCGCTCAGGATCAGCTTCAGAAGGCCCTTGAGATGGACCCTCATTGCGTGCGGGCGCTGATCGAACTGGGCATCGTCTACGAAACTTACGACTATCCCGAGAGAGCTCGCAGTCTCTATCAGCGAGCACTGCGTGCCGACCCTGGCCAGCCTGAGGCTCTCCTCAGGCTGACTGGCCTCAAGCGGCAACCGCGCGGCGGCGACTCGTCGGGTTGATAGCTTGCCGCCTACCTGAAGGGCTTCACTTCTTGCCCATCTGCTTGATCCATTCGGCGATCAGCTTGACCCCCTCTTCATCAACAACATTTGACGCCACATGGGGCATGCGCCCCAGGCCCAGCTTTGTCATGCGATGGAGCAGCATCGACCGTTCGGGCAAGCCAGGGACCACGATCCTGGGGTCGGCCAGGTCGAAGAAGCCGTGGCCCGGCTTGGCGTTCAAGATCCCAAGTTCCTCCACCGGCAAGGTGGCAAGCAAAAGGAAGTCCGCATTGCCACCGCCCCATTTCATGTGGCAATGGGCGCAGTTGGCGTGCAAGTATGAGCGAGCTCGCAGGTTCAACTCCTGTTGAGGATCGCTGTAATCCACCAGGCGCGGAAGCTTGTCGGGCGGCTCTGGCAACGGCTTAGTGAACAGCCCGAGCCGCTCGAACGTGGCCAGCTGGTTGGCTTTGACGCCGCCGTAGTCGTGGTCTCTGTTGAGCTGCATGGTGTTCAACCCAAGCACGTACTTCGCCGGCATCGTGTGGCACAGCGTACACTCCGCCCGACTCGGAAAGTGCCAGGTCTGCTGGCGCATGCCGCCAGGAGCTGCCGGATCCTTGATTTGATAGGTTCGATCCATACCGCGAGCATCGAGCAGCTCGGCGTCGGTCTGGTCGTCGTTCCAGACATACGTGTAGCCGTGCCAGTACTGGTCGCCAATCTCCTCGGTCCCTTCCAGTTGTTCGAAGTGCAGGATGCGGGTCTCGAGCCGTCGTCTGCTGGCGGGGTTGCCGCGCTCCATTTCCAGAGAGAACGTCTTCACTGCAACGGTGCCGTCGGGAAACTTCCAGCCGCGCGGCGCTCCGGGCGACGGCTGCGGGTACTCGATGGCGTTGTACTCGATCTTCGCCAGCCCCGGGATGGCCAGGTGCCGCTCCTTGTGGGCATGGTCGCTCCACAGCTGGGCGTTCACCGAGTAAGGAATAACTCCGTCGGCCAAGACATGCTCCTGCGTGGATTTGAACAGCCCCGTCTCGCTTAGTTTTCTGGGGAAGTTGCTGGGCGGTGCGGCCGGCGCTGGAGATAGACGATGCAGACTTCCCGTCATGAAGTCGACCAGCAACAACTCGCCGTGCTGATCCTCGCCAAACGCGACGATCCGAAGTGCTGTGTCCACGAGTTCCTGGTGCATGGTGACCTTGCCGTTGTCGTAGCGGAGCGCCCAGATCCGGCCGGTGTCGTAATCGCCATAGACGTAGGCCCCGTGCAAGTCCGGCAGACGCCGGCCGTGGTAAACGTAGCCTCCAGTTAGCGAACGGAAGTCGGAGTGCGGATGCTCGACGACAGGCGGCAAGATCGGCGTCGGGCCCCGCGGTCTCTCGGGACGGAACGGGTGGGCCCCCTCCTGCACGCTCCAGCCGTAGTTTCCACCTTTCTCGATGCGGTAGACCATTTCCCACAGGTCTTGACCAACCTCGCCAGCCCATAGCGTGCCGGTCGCTCGATCGAAGCTAAACTTCCATGGCTGCCTCAGCCCGTAGGCCCAGATCTCCGGCTGCGCGCCTGGCGAGCCAACAAAAGGATTGTCCGGCGGCACGGCATACTTCTTGCCCGCGTCCGCTCGATCGACGTCGATCCGCAGGATCGAACCGAGGTGGTCGCTCAGGTCCTGCCCCGTCTGCAACTCATCGGCAATGCCGCTGCCGTCGCCGGTTGCTAGGTACAGCAAACCGTCGGGACCGAAACGAATACATCCGCCGTTGTGACCTCCTGAAGGCCACTCGAAGAGCACCTCTTCCGAAGCTGGGTCGCCGTGCAGGGGATCGTTGGGCTTGATGCGGTAGCGCACCAGTCGCGTGCCCTTTGGCTGATCCCTGGAAGGATCAAGAATGTAGACGACGAACACCAGCCCGTTCTGCGCAAACTGCGGATGACAGGCGAAGCCGTACACGTTCTTGCCCACGTCCAGGAACAGCTCGGACTTATCCGTCTCAGGATCGTTGGCGAAGGACCAGATTTTGCCGCGACGTTCGACGACAAACAATCGATCCATGCCCGGCGCCGCGACAAGCTCCAGCGGCTCGTAGAACTTGAGCTTGGGGAACGCTGGTTCCGTGCGGTAGGGCGCGGGGGGCTCCGGACTCCCCTTGATCCGCGAGGTCGTCCAGGGAACGCGCTGCTGAATGCCCACTGGCTTTGCTTGCGGGGCGGCCGTCCCCAGGGCGAGCGAAATAAGAACGACCAATCCGCTGGCAAGCATTGCAACGCCACGGAACCTACGCATGGCAGTACCCATCCTTCAAAAATCAGGGGAGAGATGTTCCGAGTGTACCGTAGCTAACGGAGAATGGAAGGCCCGCGCTCAGTCCGCGGCCTTGGCAGCACCGGGGGGGGGAGAATGGCATTGAATGACTGGCTTGCTCGATCCGCAGGCCCTGTGCGGCTAGAACCGGCCCTGCTTTATGCGTGGTGCCGACCAGTAACGCTCACAAGCCGGCTGGCGATGCGCTCAAGCTCGGCTTGCTTTTTCGAATCCTTGAGCCTGCCATTTGAATCAAAGGCTTCGTGGGCTAGGGGAATGGCCAGCTGGTCGGGCAGCACCAGCACGCCAATGTTGCCGAGGATGGCTCGCAGGTGCACCAAGCCGCGTAGCCCTCCCAACGCCCCTGGAGAGGCGCTGAGCAGGGCGGCCACCTTGTCGTGGAACGGCGCCAGGTACACCTCTCCTGGCAGCGGACGGGACACCCAATCGATGGTATTCTTCAGCACGGCCGTAACCGAACTGTTGTATTCCGGCGAGGCAATCAGAAGTCCCTGATGAGCAAGGAAGAGCTCTTTCAACTTCCTGGCATTATCGGGCAGGCCGTGCGCGACCTCATGGTCGCCGTCGAAGATGGGCAGGGGGTAGTCGCGAAGATCGATCAGCGTCACCTCGCCGCCCGCAGACTGGGCCGCCTCCCCTGCTGCGCGTATGAGTTTCTTGTTTATGGAATCGGTTCGCAGGCTGCCTGCAAGGGCGAGGAGCCTTGGCTTGTGCGGCATGTGCTTTCTCCTTGACCGTGCACGGAGTTTTGTGACCTGGCGACTCGTCAATGACCCGGACCGAGGTCCAGCAGAACAAGCTCGGCCGAATTCACCGCGGTGATGTTCAGCTCCGGTTGCTGCTCGATAGCTGCTCCGTCTCCCTCGCCTAACGCCTGGCCATTGAGTGATATTCTGCCCGAGCCCACCTGAATCCAGGCGGCACGCCCCGAGTGGAGCGAGTGCGTCACACTCTGCTCTGGGCCAAGCCTTGCAAGGTAGATGCTGGCATCTTGGTGAATGGTGAGCGCGCCAAGGCGGCCATCTCGCGCTGCAACCAGGCAGAGCCGGCCGGAAAGCTCCGATTCCGGAAAGCTCTTCTGCTCGTAGCTTGGTTCCAGTCCTCGCTTCTCCGGGAGCAGCCAAACTTGCAGCAGATGTACGGGATCAGCAAGTGAAGCGTTGTGTTCGCTGTGCAAGATTCCCGAACCGGCCGACATGCGCTGCACTTCCCCTGGTCGGATAATGGAGCCGGTTCCGAGGCTGTCCTTGTGCTCCAGTTCTCCTTCCAGCACGATGGTGATGATCTCCAGGTCGCGATGGGGGTGCATGCCGAAACCCATGCCAGGGGCGATCCAGTCGTCATTCAGCACTCGCAGCGAGCGGAAACCCATGTGCAGCGGGTCATGGTATTCGCCGAAAGAGAACGTGTGGAAGCTCTTCAGCCAGCTCCAGTTCGTCAAGCCGCGCTCGGACGCTCGGCGGATCGCGATCATGCTTGCCTCCGTCGCTGAAACAGCAGGGCGTCCAGGGAGAATACCCCTGGGCCAACCAGCAAGAACATGATAGCCACGACAAGATACACGGCGGACAACTCAAAGGAGGGCTCGCCTGGCTTCCCGACAAAGGAATGCTGCATGGGTACATGCACCATGAAGGTCGCTACGGCCATCGTGATCGCCAGCCCCAGTGCGGCAAGGGGAGTCAAGACCCCAAGCAGGAGTGCAATCCCCCCGCCGAACTCCGCGACGGCGGCACAGGCCTGAAGAAAACCAGGCATTTGCGCGTCGGGGCCCATCCAGGCCAGAGGCGACTGAATCTTGGGCCAGCCATGGAGGATGAACGCCAACCCGACCACAAGCCGAACCAGCAGCAAGCCGACCGCACCAGGCCCGTTGATCGGTTCAGGAAAAAGGCGAAACATCGGCCGCTCCTTTCACGATGAATAGAGGTCATACCGTTTGACGTTAAATCATTTGGTCCTTGAGTAGCCCCCTCTGGCATTCAGGAGAGGAGGCATGTCCGCTAGCCACGTGTCCCAAGTTTCTTGCAGAGCCTGCCCAGTTCGTCCTGCTCGGCGGGGGTGAGCACGCTCAGCTCCGCGACGATCCGCTCAACGTGCCGCGGGAACAGCTTGCCGATCAACCGGCGGCCCTGCTCAGTCAAGTGAATGATGACGACCCGGCGATCCTCCTGGCTGCGTTCCCGCCGCACCAGGCCTCGTTTTTGCAGGTTGTCGATGACCAACGTCATGTTCCCGCCGCTTCGGAGCAGCTTCCCTCCCAGTTCCTTCTGGCTCATCGGCCCGAGATGGTGCAAGGCTTCCAGGACCCCAAATTGACACTCCGTCAAGCCAACGAGATCCAGATGCGCGCTCAGCCTGGCCCCAAGCGTGCTGGTCGCTCGATTGAGCTTGATGAAGGCGTTCAGGGCCCGGACCTCGGCAGCCGAACCTCGATAGCGCGTTCCCATGATGCCAACCCATCAAATCGTTTAATATCGAATTATATGCATCTGATCGGAACGGATCAAGCTGTCCTTCAGTTTTTCTGCATGCAGCTTATGGTCAAGGCAGCGACAAGGGTACCCAGCAAGCGTATGATGGGGAGTGGATTGCAAGGTGTCAGGGAGCACGAGGTGGCCGATCCAAGTCCGACGTCTGTTCCTCCAGCGGCTGTGCAAGCGGTGCTGGGCTACTTGAACTTCTCCACGGGCAAACCAGATCCGAAGTTCCAGAGACCCTTCGCCGAGTTGTTTGCACTCGCATCGGTTGAGGACCCGCAGCGGCCCTGGACTGCTCTGGAACGTCGCCTCGGCGAGCAGCTCGAATCTCTCCATGCCAGCGGCGCCCCAGCGTTCAAGGACGTGACCCAGGCGCGGGCAGTGCTCCGGTTCTCGCTTCGGGAAGTTCCTGTCGCGTATCGCGAGCATCACCGCGATTTGCTCTTTCACCTGAGCGATGCTGAGCTTTTTCAGCCGTTCTTCCTCGCGCGGGTGTGCGAGGCGGTCTTGCGGCAGGCTGGACCGTGGGATGAGGCGGAGCGAATCGTCCCGGGCGCTGTGCGGCAGCTCAACGATTTTGTGGGTTACCGCCCGGTGGCCGTGCTGGAGAACAGGCTGCGCGGCGAGATTTATGAGCACGAGCGTGTCCGGCCCATCCCGCTTTTTATTCGTGGGGCGGGGATTGCCCCTGGACGCTACCGTGAACTGATTGAAGAAGCTCTCGGCGTGCTTGGCGCCACCGATCCGAGCATTCTCCAGGAGGCCGGTTTCGATTTGCAGTTGCTTGACGAACTGGCCCTGGACCCACGGGCTTACGACCACGGACATCCTGTGAATCGTCGCTCCAATCACGTGTTCGGCGAGTGGGATCCGCATCACCTGGATCAGCAAGGGCGGTACCGGCGTTTTGTCATCCGCCATGTTGTTCTCGACGCCCTGGGCGAATACGCACGCCAGGCCGTTGCATCGGAGTCGAGCCCCCCGGCTGACCGCCTTGCTGAGATTCGCAAGGAGATCGGCATCGTCCTGGCCGGCACAATCCTGATGGCGTCAGGGGTGACGGGAGGCAGCCCCAGCGCTCATGATTCCACCGTCACGCTAGCCACGCTTGTGCCACGGATTGCCCGCTACCGCGAGGCGTTCTACCGGCGCTGGCTCGATGCGATTTCAGGACCACACGGTGAACGATTGCGTGCCGAGGCCGAACGCATGCATCAGCCTTTCGGCGGGGTGCGACAGCAATTGAATCAGTTGCTGGCCCGACAACGGGCGGACCAACTTCAGCGTCGACACCTGGCCATTCTCTTCGCCAGCCTCGGCTATCCGGAGGAGAGCCGGCGTCAGGCAGCGGCCCTGCCGGCAGCGTCGGCGCGAATTCTCTGCGAGATCATTGTGCGTTTGACCACTGGCTTGCGGCTGACCGAGCAGGCGAAGCTGGTCCAGGCCGCAGCTCTCTTGCCAGAGATCGAGGACCTGGTACGCCGCGGCATCCAGACAGGGTCGCTCGTCGATCCCTGGAACATCCTGGGTTTCGGCGGGCAATTCCCCTTGTTTGCCGCCGCCGAGGACAGCATTCCCGACCCACGCGTGGATGATCTCGTTCGCCTCATGGAGCTTGTCTTCAACCTCTATGCCCGCCTCGTAGGCGACGCAGCGGCGGCTGGACAACACGGACTGCGTTCCGAACTTGCCGCTGGGCTGCGCAAGCTGGCCGACTGGTGGGACCAGTTCGCGACCTGGGAAGTAAGCGGCGTGCATCGAGTGCAGGGAAGCGCGGCGGCGGATTCGGCAGAACACGTGGCCGCGGCCCTGGCCCAGTGGCACGAGCGAGGCGCTGCAACTGCCGACCTCGGCTTCTGGCGCGAGCACCTCCAGACTTTCAACAGTCCAAAGGCGTTCGCCCTGGTTGTCGATGCCCTGCTTCAGAAGAATGACCACCGAGCGGCGATGGCCTTGCTTGTCAACTGGCTCAGCCAGGCTCACGCGGTTTCGCTCGAGGAGGGCGAGTTCTCGTTCTACATGCTCGCGGTCCGCTGGCTCCTCAGCGCCATTCCGCCGGCCGATGCGAAGCCAGGCACGCCACGCCACGAAGTTAACGTCGATTGGCCCCTTGTCCGAAAGTTCTTCGATTTTCTCGAAGCCAATGCAGACGAATACTGGCAAGTGCCGACGCTCAAGAACGCAGCTACGGACAGCACAGCAGCAACCTCGGACGAGGGCGAAGACGATCTGTACGAAGCCGCCTATGAAGAGATGACCTACCGCGACAGCACGGACGATGGCCAGGAAGGCAGCGTCGCCGATGGCGGCGGCCCACTTCCCGACAGCTTCTCCCTTGAAGAAGAGAACGAACAACTGAGCCTGCGCCTGCGTTTTCTTTCCACGCTTGCGAGGCTCTGGCAGATCGTGGCACGCCAGACTCGGCGGTGGGGCGATTACTCCGATTGGGCCGAGTGCATTGGCGAATGGCTTCGCACGGCGGAGCGCAATCACGCTGGGTTGCTGGATCTTCTCCAGTCGCTGCATGCCCTTGAAGTCCCCGCGCCGTTGGGGTCCTACGATTCGATGATCGAATACGACAAGCGGAGATTGCTCAAGGAGCAAGTTCTCGACACAGCCATCAACACCTGCCTCGACACGGCACTCGCAATTCGCGCCCTCCAGGGCGCTGTGCCGGGCCTGGATTCCGGTTCGGGCGGCGAGAAGGGCAGCCGTGCCAGCAAGCACAGCGATTGGGAACCATACGCCGTTGAGCTCGAGCAGGCACTGGTGCATGCGGATGCCGAGCGGGCAAGGACTTTGTTGCCACGCTTCGCCAAGCTGGTTCGCAAGTCGCCTCTTCTGTATGTCCCTCTGGATGCTGGCGGCGAACCCAGGCAGATCCTCAGGGTCCGATTGACCCAGGCCACGCTTCGCAGTCTCGTCGAAGGGTTGCCCAGGATCGGATTGCTCAGGGAGTCCTTTCAGTTGCTTCTCATCGCCAGGGAGATGGAACAGGTTAACCCGCCGCCGGGCCGGCGCGTGACGGAGTTCGACCGCCTGTTCCAGTCCGCCCTGATCGCCAACATGGAGGCAGTAATCGACTCTGCGGCAAACTGGGGGCCGCAAGGAGCTGATCCGGCCCTGGTTCGCACATTGGAGATGCTGAGCCGACCTTTCCTCGGTTTGTGGATCGAGCACAGCCAGTCGCTGCGGCTGAGCACACTCGAGGGGATCACTGGGGACGCCGAGCTGAATGAGCTGCGCGACTTTATTCGCCGCTACGGCAATGAGCTGTTCACGGTCAAGTTCATGACGCTGGCTAATCTGCGTAGTGTGCTGCACCGCGGCGTCGGCAACTACCTGGACTACCTGGCGGAGAACGACGATCCGCGCCGCCCGAGCCGACTCCTTGACGATCTAGGCCGCAAGCTGCCCAGGGCGAAGGCCGTCGCACATCTGCAACTTATCCTGCAAGCAGTGGCCGAAAACTACGAAATCTACCGAGATTACAACAGCACCACTCCTCAGTCGGACTACGGCGAAAACTTGCACATGCTGCTCGATTTCCTGCGACTTCGAGCCAGCTACGAGCGGCACGTCTGGCACTTCAGACCGCTGGCACTCGCGCATGAGATCCTGGCCCGTCGAAACCGCGGCATCGCTTCTGTCCTTTGGCAGGAGGCCTTCGTTCGGCTTGTGCGCGATCGGGCTCAACAGCACCTCGAGGAGCTGGCTCGACTGGAGCATAAGCACGGCATGAAGCTTCGCACCGTTGCGGACCGGCTCGAAGAGCAGTTCGTCACACCCCTGGCCCAGGACCGGCTCTGTGCGCTCATCGAGCCTGCGATGGAGGAAGCTCGCCAGGACAAGCCGCCCGTGGCCTTTCAGCGTTTGCTCCAGGAACTCCAACCTTTTATCGACAAGCCTGCGGGAGTCGGCTTTGACCTGCCGCAATGGCTACGGCGGATGGAGATGGAGGTGTACCGCGTGCGCAGCTCTCGTACTGCCATCGCGGGGCTGGCCGAGGAGTTCCAGAAGCTTCCCCGTGTGCCGCTGGCCTTCGAGGACCTGCAGCGACAGCTCCAAGACTGGAATAAGCCCGCCTGGTAGCGATGCTCAAGAGCGAGCAGGTAATATCCGTCCAGTCACACTTCCCAGCCCGACGCGATAACCGTTCCCCTGGCACCAGCCGGTGAGAGTCACGCGGTCGCCGTCGAGCAGATACGTCCGCTGCTCGCCGTTGGCTAGCTGGATCGGCTTCGTGCCCTTCCACGAAAGCTCAAGGAGACTGCCGTAGCTTTCCGGCGTCGGCCCGCTGATTGTCCCTGAAGCGATCAGGTCGCCGGTGCGCAGGTTGCAGCCATTCACGGTGTGATGGGCTACTTGCTGGCAAATGTTCCAGTAGAGGTAGCGAGCGTTTGTCCTGCAAATGCGCTGCGGCTTCTCCATGCCAGGGGCCTGGAGCCAGGCCTCCAGCTCAATGTTGAGCCCCCAGTCCAGGGCGCCTTGAAGGTACGGCAGGGGCGGCGGCTCCTGCACCGGACCAGGCACGCGGAAAGGCTCCAGGGCTAGCAACGGCACAACCCACGGCGAAATTGACGTGCCGAAGTTCTTGGCCAGGAAAGGACCCAACGGTACATACTCCCATTGCTGGATGTCGCGGGCGCTCCAGTCGTTGACCAGCACGAAACCGAAGACATGATCGGCTGCCTGGCGGCATGCGATAGGTTGACCGAGTTCATTGCCGGGGCCTATGAAACTGCCCAGTTCCAGTTCGAAATCCACCGCCTGGCTAGGCCCAAAGTTCGGCGTCGGAGCGTTAGTAGGATTGGTCTGCCCCAGAGGACGGTGCAAATCCGTGCCGCTGACGACCACCGAGCTGGCTCGGCCATGGTAAGCAATAGGCACATGCAGCCAGTTGGGCAGCAGTGCCTTGTCCGGCCCGCGGAACATGGAGCCGACGTTGCTGGCATGCTCCCTGGATGAATAGAAGTCCGTGTAGTCGCCAATAGTCGTCGGCAGCAGCATTTCAACCTCGCCCATCGGCACCAGTGCCTGGGCGCGGAGAGCTTCGTTGTCGCGTAGTGCGGGTTCGTCCTCACGGAGCAATCTGCTGATAGCCGAGCGTGCGGCTTCCCAGAGAGGTTTGCCGGCGGCCATGAAGGGTCCAAGGCTTTCGGCGGTAAAAAGCGCGTCGGCGCCAGGCACTTCGTCCAGCAATCCTGCCTCAACCAGGCAGCCGAGGTCCAGGATCGAGTTACCGATTGCGACGCCGATGTGCTTGTCAGCTTCACCCCGCCAGCGGAACAGGCCGTAGGGCAAGTTCTGGATCGGAAAATGAGACTCAGGACCAACCGGCACAAAGGATCGCAAGGCGGGGTCGTTCGTCGGATGCATGCTTACCACCAACCCAGAGCACGCAGGTCGTCGCGTGGCTCAGTGAAACTGCAACTTCCAATTGCACTGATGCCGGAGCCAATCTCCCGCACCTCACCCAAGGATACCCGATGCTCGCGCCAGCCGCAGCCCACTTCGGACCAGTGGAAATCTCCCGCCTGGTTGCTCGTGAGCACCTCAGTGATCTCACCAAAGCCCAGACCGCGCGCTCGAGCGAGCAAGCTCGCCATCAGAATGTTGACAAAACCGTGCATGGGCGTTTGCAGGCCCCGATCAAAATTCCGCAGCGGATGGTGTAGACCGGCCGTGAGCTTGAGCGACACGTCGAGATCGCGGCAGGCGAGTAGCACCGAAGCCACCTGTTCGATGCTCGGAAACCCCGCCGGATCCAGCCCGCCGCACCGGAGCTTGTACCCGAGTTGACAGCCCGAGTCCCTTAGCGGAAGCAAGACTCGCTCGACCAGTTCTGGAGTTGGCGGGGCCTCGCAGAAAATGCCCAGGCCAGGGCCCAGGGTTTCACGGATCAGCTTGAAGACACGATCGGACAGGGCGCCTGGCAGCCGAACCTCGTATCCGCCGACTAGCCCCCCAGAGCGTTCCTGGTAAGACTCGATCTGCTTGGCGTCGATCAGAAGATTCTGCCTGAACTCGGCTTCGTCCTTCCCCGACGTGCCGACAACTGTAACTGGCGGAGGCTGCTCTGGGGGCACTTCGGCGAGCAGACGAGCTGGGCAGACGAACTGGCCGAGCATCCAGGCATCGGCTGAGCGCTGGTGTTCAAGATACTCTATCAGCGCTGGTTGAAGCTCCAGCCTTGCGGGTGGAAACAGGCCTGCGTAGTCGAACCTGTGTGTGAGCAATAGCCGCAGACCTGGCGTCATGGCCAAAGTTCCTCTTCAAATGATCCCTTGCTGGGCCCGCCAGCGCAGCCAGTGATCCACCAGCACCAGTGCGACCATGGCTTCGCCCATAGGCACGAAGCGGGGAAGTAAGCAGGGATCGTGTCGGCCGCGGGTGATGATGGTTGTTGGCTCTCCTGCGCGCGTGACCGTCTGTTGGGCGCGCGGCAGGCTGCTCGTGGGCTTCAGCGCCACGCGGCAAACGATCGGCATGCCGCTGCTGATACCCCCTAGCATACCGCCATGCCGGTTGGATACCGTCGTGATTCGGCCGGAATGAGCAACGAACGGGTCGTTGTTGCTGCTGCCTCGTGCCGCGGCGACGGCAAAACCTGCCCCGTATTCAAACCCCATGACCGCTGGCAGTGAGAGCAAGGCCTTGGCAAGGTCAGCCTTGAGCTTGTCAAAGACCGGCTCTCCCAGGCCCGCTGGCACGCCAACAGCCACCAACTCACAGACGCCGCCGATGGAGTCCTGGTCCTTGCGAACCGACTCGATCAGCGCGGCCATCTGTGCGGCTGCCGTGGGATCTGGGCAGCGCACGGGTGAGGCCTCAACCTGCTCCAGGGTGATCGCCGCTGGATCGAGCACTTGCGCCCGAAGCTCGCCGACTTGCGTCACGTAGCCCAGTATGCGGATGCCTGCGGCAGCGAGGAGCTTCTTGGCGATGGCGCCGGCTGCCACTCGACAGATGGTCTCTCGCGCACTGGATCGCCCCCCGCCCCGATAGTCGCGAAAACCAAACTTTGCGTCGAAGGTGAAATCTGCATGGCCCGGACGATACTTGTCCCTGATGTCGCTGTAATCCGCACTGCGCTGATCGGCGTTGCGGAAGAGCAACCCGATCGGAGTTCCGTCAGTTCGTCCTTCGAAAACACCTGACCATATTTCGGGAACGTCGTCTTCCTTCCGCTGCGTCACCAAACTGGATTGACCGGGCATGCGGCGGCGAAGGTCGGGAAGGAGATCTTCCACGCTCAATTCCAGTCCGCTGGGGCAGCCGTCGATGATGCAAAGGTAGCCTGGGCCATGGCTCACGCCGGCTGTCGTGACGCGGAACAACTTGCCGAAGGTGTTGCCGGGCATCGCGCTGCCTCGATTTCCCAGGACTACGTTCCGTGCTCCATTATAATGACGCGGAAGGCCTGCCGTTACTTTTGGTTGAGATGCCGCCATGCCTGAAATCATCGACCTTCGCAGCGACACCGTCACCAAACCCACGCCTGGCATGCGAGCAGCGATGGCCGCCGCCGAGGTCGGCGACGACGTGTTCGGCGACGACCCGACCGTCAATCGCTTGCAAGAGCGTGTAGCAGAGTTGCTCGGCAAGGAAGCCGCTCTTTACGTCCCGTCTGGCACGATGTCGAACCAGATCTGCCTGCGTGCCCAGACTCAGCCGGGCGACGAGATTCTTTGCGACCTCGGCTGCCACATCTACAACTATGAAGCCGGCGGACCGGCAGTCCTTAGCGGGCTAACCTGCCGTACAATCGAAGGCCGTCGCGGCATCCTGGAATTGTCGCAACTCACGGGGTTGATTCGGCCGGACAACGAACACCTGGTCCGCACCCGCATGGTTTGCCTGGAGAACACGCACAACCGCGGCGGAGGGAGCATTTACCCGCTTGAAACCATCGCTGCCATCTCGTCCTGGGCCAGGGCGAACGGCCTCATCATGCACCTGGATGGCGCACGCTTGATGAATGCGGTCGTCGCCACAGGCATTCCCGCGAAGACCTGGGCAAGCCACTTTGACTCCGTTTCAATCTGTTTCAGCAAGGGGCTAGGCGCGCCAGTTGGCTCCGCCTTGGCTGGAACCAAGGAGATGGTGGCGCGTGCTCGCAAGATTCGCAAGCTGTTTGGGGGCGGCATGCGGCAAGTCGGAGTGCTCGCCGCGGCAGCGCTCTATGCTCTGGAGAATCATGTTGAACGGCTGCGGGACGACCACGCCAATGCACAGTTGCTTGCCGAGGCGGTAAAGGATTCACCTGGCGTGAGTCTTCATCCCGCCGAGGTTGAAACGAACATCGTGTACATGCGGGTTGAACCGAGGTTGGGCGGGGCTGCGGCGCTCACCAGGGCCTTGCAAACCAACGGCGTCCACGTGGACCACGAGCCAAGCGTGGCCCAGAAGGTCACCCGGCTTCTGAAGGAGAACGGCGTACTGGCCTATGCGACGAGTCCTGAATCGATTCGCATGGTCACGCATCTCGATCTCTCTCGCAAGCAAGCTGAACAGGCAGCGGATACCATCCGCAAGGTTGCCAGGAAACTAGCCGGCGGTACGGCAGCCGTGGCGTGATCCCTCCAAGTTCTCCTCGTGTGGGTTCACTAGCTCATGTCCGCACCGCAACCTCTGGCAGCATGTGGACGCTATCTCGCCCAGGTCGGCCGACCACCACTGGTGCAGGTACGGCTCTCCGCCAAGCAGCCCGCTGTCTGGTGCAAGCTCGAGTTTCTCAATCCCAGCGGCTCCACCAAGGATCGCATCGCCCACTTCATACTCGAAAAGGCCTGCAGACAGGGCCAGATCGGTCCAGGCTCGACAGTGGTGGAAGCGTCGAGCGGGTCCACCAGCATCGCGATGGCCCTGGCCTGTGCTCAGCTTGGCATTCACTTCGTCGCGGTCATGCCGGAGGGCGTCAGCAACGAGAGGTCCCTGATCATCCGCTCCTTCGGCGGCGAGGTCGTATTTACGCCAAAGTCCGAGGGCATTCTGGGCGCCCTCGCTGGCGCCGAGCGTGAGGCCAAAGCCAGGAACGCGTTCCTGCCCCGCCAGTTCGAGAACCAGGACAACGCCGCCGCTCATCGCTTCGGGACAGCCTTGGAGGTCATCGCCCAGATCCCGGGAGGCACCGTCGATGCCGTGGTCAGCGGCGTCGGCACAGGGGGGACCCTGGTGGGCTTGTTTCAGGGATTCTGCGACTGCGGCTGCCGAGTAACTCCTTTCGCAGCAAGGCCGATTAGCGGCAAGTCGGTTCCAGACGTCGAGTGTTCGAGCTTCAGCACTCGGATTCCTGGCGTGGTGGAAGGGCTGTCGCAGATCTTCCGCAAGGAGGCCCTGCCAGGATTGGTGGAACTCGAGGTCGATGACCAGGAAGCCCTCGAGACGGCACGCCAGCTCATCAGACTGGGGTTCCCTGTCGGCCCGAGCTCTGGGCTCAATTACCTCGCCGCCGTTCAAGCAGCGCGCCAGCTTCCCGAGGGCAGCCAGGTGGTGACCGTGTTCCCCGACCGCATGGAGCGCTACTTCTCGACAGAACTCTTCAGGAGCATCTAGGCCCTCCGCCGCGGCTTACGGAGGGGTTGTACTGAGCTGCGCCAATCGCCGTTTGGCTTTTTCCACCCGCGCCTGGTCGGCGTCGCGGTTGCTCACCTCACGATAAAGCTGGATCGCTCGACCCCGATCCTGCAGCGTCTTGTCGTAGAGCTCTGCCGCCTTCATCCGAGCATCGGTGTCAGTGTTGGGATTCCACTGGAAGCAGCGCTCGTAATAGCTAGCCGCTCGGCGATACTGCTTGAAGGTTCGGCTCTCGTAGATGTTCCCCAGTTGATACGCGGCGTCGTCGATCTTGTCGCTTTGGGGGTAATCGCTGAGAAGCTGCTGGAACAGAATCTCCGCTCTTCTCAAGTTGTCGTCAGATACGCCAATGAAGCTCTTGCCCTTGTACGCCATTGCCTTGCGGTAGAGCTCGTTGGCCTCCGGAATATTGTACTCCGGTTTGAGCGTGGGTGGAGGCACGTCCAGGTCGAGCCGATAGGCCCGCTTGGAGATGCGATGGTAGCTCAACATCTCGTCTTCGACCCACTTCTGCCTTTCGAGGTCGTTGTGCTTGATATAGTGGCTTCGCAACTCCTCCAGCGAATCGAGGTACTCCTTGCGAGCCTTGATCACTCGCTCGACCAGCGGCAGGTCGTTCGGCGGCGGCGGCGGCTTGCCGATCGGGCTCTTCTCCTGGCACGACACGACACCCACTGGAACGAGGGCGATAAGGGGGACTGCAAACAGCGCATATGTCCAGCGGCGCATGGCGGCACCCTCCGCGGGCTGCAAGAAACACTGGGCCGTTTCCTGTCATCGGCTGCCGAGAGGGGCGAGCTGAACAAAATCTGAAATACGGCAGGCGGGGCTGGCCAGCTTCCCCGCCTGTTCAGTTGTATCGACTCTGTTGGACTAGGCGCGGACTTCCATGTGCTGCGGCCTGTCGGACCCAGCGTGAGGGCCTGAAGACGGACGCACGTCCACCCGGCCGAAGATCATGCGACCGGCGGGCGTCTGGAGGATGCTGGTCACCGTAATGACCACCTCGTGGCCGATGTGCGGACGCCCACCCTCGGCAACAATCATGGTGCCGTCGTCCAGGTAGCCGACGCCCTGCCCCACCTGGTCGCCTGGCTTGATGAGCCTGACGGTCAGGTTCTCGCCCGGCAAGGCCACCGACTTCATGGCATTGGCCAGTTCATTCAGGTTGATGACCTCGACTCCCTGCAGCTGAGCGATCTTGTTCAGATTGAAGTCGTTGGTTACGACGCGGGCCCCGAGGACCTTGGCCAGCATGACCAGCCTCTGGTCCACGTCCGTCACCCCATGGCTCTCCGGCACGGACCCTTCGTGAATCTCCAGCTCAACCTTGGGATTGGTCTGCATGCGCTTGAGCATGTCCATGCCGCGCCGGCCGCGATTCCGCTTGAGCTTGTCGGCACTGTCGGCGATGGCCTGAAGTTCTTGCAGGACAAAGCGTGGGACGATCAGTTTGGTGTCCAGGATCCTGGTATCGCAAATGTCGGCAATGCGACCGTCGATGATGACGCTGGTATCCAGCAGCAGGGGCCGGCCTCCTTTCACCTGACGGGAGAACTCCACGTAGGGAATAATGAAGCGGAAGTCGTCCTTGGTCTGCAGCAGCGTGCTCACGCAGATGTAGCAAAATACGGCCGTGATGAGGAGTTGCAGGGGCTGCACGAGCCACTCGGAACGGGTGTCGTTGGGCTTTACCAGCGGAATGATGGCCGCCGAGAACAGATAACCGAACAGGAGCCCGAGGAGCAGACCGAAGTACAAGGCCGAGAGCGTGGTGATTTGCTTGTTCTTGAGCGACAGGTCCACCGCGATGATGCCGATGCCCAGCAGGATGACCGCTGCCAGGGCAATGTAGGAAAGCAAGACGGCGGCTTCCGTGTCGCGCTCAGCGACGTTCTTCTGGATGCTCAGGGCCAGGCCGGTCGCCAGGCCGAGTACCAGCAGCAAGAAGATGCCGCGGATCAGCCATAAGAGCATGTGCGTCCGCATTAAAGGATCTCCAATTCGGGGCATCACCATCGTGTGCTCCCAGGAATGAAACGGGTGAATGAAAACGCATCAATTATCCTACACGCTTTCGTACGGATGGAATAGTCTTAAGTACTCGTCCTGGGCAAATCGGTCAGTCATGCCCGCCAGGTAGTCACAAACGGTCTGCTCCAGGCCCTGGGTCCTGGCCAGTTCCCCATATTTCGTCGGTAGCTGGCCTGGGGCCCGGCAATACTCATGAAAAAGCTCGCTGAGGAAACGCTGGGCCTTGTTGGTCATGCGTTGCACACGGTAATGTCGATAGACTCGCTTCCCCAGGAACGCCTCGAAATCGGCCTTCAGCTGCATCATCTCAGGTCCAGGGCTGGCAAGGAGTTCCGGATGCCGCCGGACGTCCTCCACGGACCGGATGCGGTGGCTCTGGAGTCGCATGCGGGTCTGTTCGAGCAGGTCGTTGACTTGCCAGTCGATCAGCATGCGAACCAGGGCGGGCTGCATCTGAGCGCGCGACAGCGGACCATAGCGGGAATGCAACCTGTCCATCGCCTGGCGGAGAAAGGCGACCTCGTTCAGGTCGTCGAGGTCGAGCAGGCCGAGGCTGAGGGCATCGTCCAGATCGTGCGTGTCGTAGGCCAGTGAATCAGCGGCATCCACCACCTGAGCTTCCAGGAACGGCTGGCCTGAGGTGAGGAACGCTCGAACCTCCGGCGCGTCGCGCCTTTTGCTGTGGTAAGCCATCGACTCGAGCAGTTCCCAGGTCAGGTTCAGCCCTGGGAAGTTCGGGTAGCGCTGTTCGAGGGTCTCCACGAGCCGCAAGCCGTGGCGATTGTGCTCGTAGCCGCCATGGTGCTTCATGCACTCGTTCAACGCCGTCTCGCCCGCATGGCCGAAAGGCGGATGCCCCAGGTCGTGGGCCAGCGCAATGGCCTCGGTCAGGTCCTCGTTGAGGCCGAGCTGCCTGGCGACAGTCCGGCTGATCTGAGCGACTTCGAGCGTGTGGGTCAGGCGGGTACGGTGATGGTCGCTGTAATCGTTGACAAGCACCTGGGTCTTGTACATCAGGCGGCGGAACGCTGCGCTGTGGACGATGCGGTCCCGATCGCGCTGGTAGAGCGTGCGGTAGGGGTGCTCGTTCTCGGGGTGCCTGCGGCCACGACTGGCCCGCGCCCGCATGGCATACGGGGCCAGCAGCGCTTCCTCGCGGTCCATGGCGTCAGGTGCTACGAAGTAGTTCGACATCGCTCCTCCCCTTGTTCCCGACGCCCGCCGTCCTGGTCGGCCTGGCGCATCCTGCGTTCGGCTATGCCTTGCGGTCGCTTTGCCCCTGTCCGAGCCGCTCGGTGAGCAGATCCCAGAGCGCATCGAGGGACTGCACGATGACCTTCACGTCATGAACTACCGGCATGAAGTTCGTGTCGCCGTTCCAGCGCGGGACCAGGTGCCAATGCAGGTGGCCGGGCAAGCCAGCTCCGGCCGGCAAGCCGAGGTTCAGCCCCACGTTGTACCCCTCGGGCCGCATGAGGCCGTCCAGCGCTTCAATCATACGGCTCAAGGTACGCTGGGTGTCGAGCACCTCGTCCTGGCTCAGGTCAGCCAGGCGAGCCTTGTGCTCCCTGGGCGCTACCAGGAGATGGCCTGCGTTGTACGGGAAGCGATTCAGAACCACGACGCTGTGTTGCGTGCGCAAGGCGATGAGGTTCTCCCGATCGGCGTCTGCCGCGAGCCCGCTGCAAATGAAGCAGCGGTCGGCCGACGTCGGCGGCTTGGGACTGGCCACGTAAGCCAGCCGCCAGGGCGCCCAGAGCTGCTGCATGCGCGACTCCACGTGCCGTCTCCCTCCTGGTCTGTTCCCCGCGCGTCGAGGCCTCGCGCTCAGCGGGCAAACTCGACGGCCCGCGTCTCGCGGACGACGGTCACCTTGATCTCGCCAGGGTAGTTCAACTGCTCCTCGATCGCCCTGGCGATGTCCCTGGCGGTCTTCTGGGCCTCCGCGTCGTTGATCCGCTCCGAGTTGGCGATGACGCGAATCTCGCGGCCTGCCTGGATGGCGAAGACCTGCTCGATGCCTGGGAATCCGGAAGCCAGCGCCTCAAGCTCTTCGAGCCGTTTGATGTACTTTTCGAGCGTCTCGCGGCGTGCGCCAGGACGAGAGGCGCTGATCGCGTCCGCCGAGGCGACCAGGACGGTGTAAATGTGGTCGACGCGGATGTCGTCGTGGTGGCCCAGGATCGCGTGCAGGACCTCGGGCCTGCTTTCGCCGTAGCGCTTGGCCAGTTCTGCGCCGATCTGGGGATGGCCTCCTTCCATTTCGTGGTCGGCCGCCTTGCCGATGTCGTGCAGCAGGCCGCAGCGCCTGGCAAGCTTGCCGTCGAGCCCGATCTCCTCGGCCATCAGTCCGCAAAGATGCGCGACTTCCAGGCTGTGCATGAGCACGTTCTGGCTGTAACTGGTGCGAAACTTCAAGCGGCCCAGCAACTGGATCAGCTTCTCGTGGACGTGCCCGACATTCGCCTCCAGAACGGCCTGCTTGCCCACCTCCATGATGTGGCGTTCCATTTCCTCCTTGGTTTCGTTGACGATTTCCTCGATGCGGGTTGGGTGGATGCGGCCGTCCTGGATCAGCTTCGTGAGAGCGAGCTTGGCGGTTTCACGGCGGACGTTGTCGAACGCGCTGACGACGACGACGCCGGGGGTGTCGTCGACGATGACATCCACGCCGGTGGCCTTCTCGAAGGTGCGGATGTTGCGGCCCTCGCGGCCGATGATTCGGCCCTTCATGTCGTCGTTGGGAATGTCCACGGTGCTTACGGTCGTGTCCGCCGTGTGTCCCGCGGCGTAGCGCTGGATGGCGGTCGCGACGATCTCCCGAGCCTTTTCCTCGGCCGTGCTCTTGATCCGCTCCTCGTGCTTCTGCACGCGCTGGCCGAACTCCGTCGCCAGCTGGGCTTCCAGGCGCGAAAGCAGGAGCTGTTCGGCCTGCTCACGGTTCAGGGTGCTGATGCGATGCAGCTCCTCGGTCTGTTTGGCGATGGTCTCTTCCAGCTCCTTGCTCCGCTTGGCGAGGGCCTCGCGCTTGTCGGCCAGCTTCTTGCTGGTGTGTTCCAGGGCGCGATCTTTCTTGAGCACGAGCTGGTGCTTCTGCTCGAGCGACTCCTCCCGCTTTTCCAGCCGGCGTTCCTGCTCGCGCAACTCATTGCGAGCCTTGTTCATGTCGTTGTCGAACTCCTCGCGGCGCTTGAGCATCTCGTCCTTGGCCTTGAGCTCGGCTTCGCGCCGAAAGTTGTCGGCGTCGATGCGGGCCTGGTCGAGGATCTTGGCGGCGTCCTGCTGGGCGCTGTTCCGGCGCATGCGGTCTTGCACGCGCGCGGCGATGAAACCCAGCCCGAGGCCGACCACGCCAGCGATGACGTAGTACAGCGCTTCCAAGGCGAAACTCCTTCCCGGAGGCTTCGCGGCTGGTCGGGGAACATCAGGCGCAACCGATGCGACGCCAGCCAGGACTGGCTAGCGCGGGAGCGCGGCGGCTAGCAAGCCGACGCTGCAAGGCGGACGTGAACTACCGACGGCGATCCATTCGGCCCCGCCTCGATGGCAGAGGACCGACAGGCAAACAGGCGGCTCAATCCGGTTCGATCCGGTGGAACACGAAATAACCAGGAATCAAGGACGGCGTCGCTGGACCACGACCCCGACGCCCGCCGCGCAGGCGGCGCCGTCGAGTGCAGGATGCCGTGAGCCCATGGGGCGAATACGCCGACTGGGCCGTGCGCCCAGGCCGCGACCAGATCTCGCGGCCCGACCACGACCCGCTGCATGACCACCCACGCGGCCATGCCAAGCAGCACCAGACTAACCCAAATCAGCCCGAGAAGGAGCATAGGTCCCTTCGGTTCCTGAAGCGTGGATCCGTATGTCCCGTCAGCTTGCGTTCTCGTCCAGGCCCGCTCCCAGCGCAATAAAGGCACCTCACGGTACCCTTTGCCTGATTGCCGCGTGCCTCTGAAACAAGACGATCTATGGGACAACCGCTCAGCTGGAACAAGACCAACTGCTTGTTCCAAACCGTGCGGGTAACCGAACTTCGGTCACTGTGCACTGTATCTTAATGGCCTCCTCATGCGGGTTCAACCAAAAAGCCACACTTTGGCCAAGCTCCCACCCTGGCAACGACCCCCGCAGCGCAAGAAAAACAACCTTGGTCATCTCGCACCTCCGCCCTGGAAAACCAGGGTCCAAAGCGTCTCTTCCGGCCCTGGGGCAAACTGGCCGCGCAACATTTCAGAACGCCACGACCTCGTGCTGCTCGCGCCGGCACTACCGGAGCCCAGCCTGCTCGCTCCGGCTGGCCGTTGGTCATGCGGGCGACAGGCCGCTGCGAGCGCAACAAAAAGAAACTCCGTCATTCTGCACCATTTCCCAGGAATTGTGGGGTCTGGAGCATCTCCACCGGCCCAGGGGCAAGCTGGCCGCGCAACATTTCAGCACGCCATGACCTCGTGCTGCTCGCGGCGGCGCTACCGGACCCTGGCCTCTTGAAGCCAGCCGATGGCGGCGCAGTGGCACGGCCCTTGGCGGCGCAACATTCGACTGCATTCCCAGGCACGCGCAACATCAGCGATCCCCCGTTTCGAACGCGCGAGGAATACCCCAGCGCGCACGCTGAACGCAGCGGCCGACGCCAAGCCGCATGTTATCATAAGTACACTATATTTTGGAAGGTTGGTAGCTCGTGCAGCTCTGGGACTGGCCAGGCTTGACGCAAGCACCTACCCAGGCTGCGGTTGCGACCAGAGCCACAGGCGAAAAGAACTGCAGCTGCGCGAAGCAACGCCTTGCTGCCCGGTCCGACGCTCTCAAGCCGTGAGCGCGCCGACGGCATCCAGCTTTTCGAGGGTTTCCGGCCCAGGCTCGCGCGTGCCCTTGCATCTGGGATACTTCGAGCAGCCGAGGAACCACCCCTGCCGGCCCTGGCGAAGCTTCATGGGGCTGTCGCACTCGGGGCAGGTTTCGGTGATCTCGACCTGCGGCGTCTCCTTCTTGGCTGGAGCGGGGTAACGGCGGCGGATTTCTTCCTGGAGTTCCTCGGGCAGATCCTTGATGTTCTTGATGCTGCGGCACTTTGGATAGGCCGCACAGCCGAGGAACGGTCCACGGGGCCCCTTCCGGACTGCCATGGGGCCGCCGCACTTGTCGCAGGTGACGCCGGTATCGATGGGCTTGACGGGGTTGCCCTCGGCGTCGACGTCCTGGGCGTTCTTGCACTTGGGGTAAGCGGTGCAGGCCAGGAACGGCCCCCGCCGCCCCTGTCGAATCACCATGGGGCTGCCGCACTTGTCACAGGCGTGCTCGGTCTTCTGGGCGGTGGGCACAGGCTTGCCCTCGCTGTCCAGGTTCATCGTGGTCTTGCAGTCGGGATAGCCGGAACATGCCAGGAACGGCCCGCGCTTGCCGATCCGCTCGACCATCGGCTTGCCGCACTCCGGGCAGGCGTGCTCGGTGGGCCTGGGCGGTTCGCGCTTCACTTCGCCGTCGCCCTTCTTGATGAACTTGCACTCGGGGTAGCCGGAGCAGCCGTAAAAAATGCCGACCTTGCTCCGCTTCTCCACGAGCGGCTTGCCGCACTCGGGGCAGATGTCCTTGCCGGTTTGCATCTTGGTTTCCGCCTCGGTCAGGGCCTGGCGGAAGGGCTGGTAGAACTCGTCGAGCACCTGGTCTCGGCCGATCTTCGCAGACTCGATCTGATCGAGCTCCTCCTCCATGTGGCTGGTGAACTTCAGGTCCATGACGCGCGGGAAATGCTCGACGAGCAGATCGGTCACGGTCATGCCGATCGGGGTGGCGTAGAAGCGGCGCTCCTTCTGCTCGACGTAGCCGCGTTCCTGGATCTTGCTGATGATCGTGGCGTAGGTGCTCGGCCGGCCGATGCCTTCCTTCTCCAGCGTCTTGACCAGGGAAGCCTCGTTGTAGCGCGGCGGCGGCTGAGTGAAGTGCTGGGTCGGCTCCAGGTTGAGAAGCTGCAGCTTTTCCTGCTCGGTGAGCTCCGGCAGCAGGGCGTCTTCCTGTTTGCCGGAGGGCACGTAAACCTTGCGGAAGCCATCGAACTTCAGCACCTTGCCGGTGGCCTTGAAAAGCCCAGCGCCTGCCTTCACCTCGACGTTGGTAATGGCGAAGATGGCGGGCGTCATCTGGCTGGCCACGAAGCGGTTATAGATCAGCGTGTAGAGCTTGAGCTGATCCTGGGGCAGGAACCTGGCCACCTTCTCCGGTGTATAGCTAAGGTCGGTGGGGCGGATCGCCTCGTGGCCTTCCTGGGCGGCCGTGCCGCTGGAGTACGTATTCGGCTTGGCGGGCAGGTACTTGTCGCCGAAACGCTTGCTGATCTGCTCACGGACGGCGGCCAGGGCATCCTGGGAAACCCTTACGCTGTCGGTTCGCATGTACGTGATGAGGGCGACCGAACCCTCGCTGCCCAGCTCGACGCCTTCGTACAGGCGCTGCGCCAGCATCATGGTTTTCTTTGCGGGATAGCGCAGGCGGAGGCTGGCTTGCTGCTGGAGCGTGCTGGTCGTGAAGGGCGGCTGAGGGCGTTCGGCCCGTTCCTTCTGTTCCACCTTGCTAACCACGTAATCCGCCGACTTGAGCGCGTTGACGATGTTCTCGGCGTCCGTGCCGTTCTTGCAAGCGAACTTCGCGCCCTGCCACTCGGCCAGCTCGGCCAGGAAAGCCCCCTCCGGGAGCGTTTCCTCGGCTGGGCGTGCGGCATCGCCGTTCTTTTCGCTCTTTGCTTTCGTCACCCTGGATGCGCTGGCGGCAGCCTTCCTGGCAGCGCCGCCCTTCTTCTTTGCGGGGCCGGAGGTTTCGGAGCGCAGGGTGGCGGTGATCTTCCAGAACTCTTCCGGCTGAAAGGCGGCGATCTCCCGCTCGCGTTCGACGATCAGCCGGACCGCGACCGACTGCACCCGCCCCGCGCTGAGGTGCTGGGCGAGCTTGCGGCTAAGGAGCGGGCTGAGCTGATAGCCAACGATGCGGTCCAGGAAGCGGCGGGCCTCCTGTGCCTGCACGCGGTCCATGTCGATGGCGCCGGCATGAGCAAAGGCGTCCTGCACGGCTTTCTTGGTGATTTCGTTGAAACGGACGCGCCGGACACGCTTGTCGTCCAGGCCGAGCGCTTCCTTGAGGTGCCAGGCGATGGCTTCGCCTTCGCGGTCAGGGTCAGGAGCGAGATAGACCGTGTCCGCCCGCGCAGCCTGCTTCTTGAGCGCGGCGAGGAGTTCCTTGCGGTCCTTGAGATTCAGGTAGGTGGGCACCCAGCCGGCTTCGATGTCGATGCCAAACTTGCTCTTGGGAAGATCGCGGACGTGCCCCTTGCTGGCGGCAACCTCGAACTCCGGACCGAGGTACTTGCCGATGGTCTTCGCCTTGGCGGGGGACTCGACGATGACGAGGTTTTTCTTCTTCCGTGCGGGCACGATAGGTTCCTCTGGCTTAGCCGCAATCGGTTGGCGGGGCTGGCGTTGTTATAATCGTTAACCTCGCTACAATCCCTACATTGGGGGGAAGCCTGCATTTCACCCATAATACAAGGATCGATGGGGTGTCAAGTCTGCGGCCCTTCGCAGGACGCGGCAGAATTGCCCTAACATGAGGTTGCCATGGCCTTTAAGCCGTTTGAGTTCTTCCGCAAGCGTCAAAAGCTCATGCTGGCCTTGATCACCATCATGGCCATGTTCGTGTTCGTCGTCGGCGATGCCCTCATGGGTCGAAGCAGCGCCGGTGGGGGCGGCGGCGGTCCGCTCACCCGTGGGATACTCAGCCTCTTCGGCGTCGTGCCGCGCGATCGCGTTGCGGTGGTGGGCGGCTCCAACCTGACCCTGCCCGAACTCCGCCAGCTTGCCACGCAGCGGGAGATGGCCTTCAGGCTCGTCAGCGAGGTCCGCGCTGCCGAGCAGGACGCCATTCTGCGCAAGGAAGCCAACTTCACCGACGCCGACTTCCGTCTCCGCGAATCGAACAACGAGGAGGACCGCAAGCGCTTCCGCGAACGCATCCAGGCCGTGCAAACCTCGAAGCCCGAGGTCTGGCGGAAGCTCACCGAGACGCGGCCTAGCCTTGTCGGCGAAGCCATCGCAGACTTCGAGATCTTCACCGATCCCATCGGCTATTTCCGCCGGACGGGACGCTTCCCCAGCGAGGCGGAAAGCCCCCTGACGGCCGAGAACCTCGTCAGCTTCGCCTGGTGGAAGAACAAGGCCGACGAGCTGGGCATCGTCATTAATAACGCGAAGGTCAAGGAGGAGCTGCTGCGTGCCGGCGGCGACGTGCTCAAGCCCGCGGAACTGCCCACCCTGGTTCGCGACATGCAACGGCGAATGCGCCAGGGCGGCGTCGAGCTGAACGACATGCTCTCCTGGCTCGGCGACGAGATTCGCGTCATGATCGCCAAGGGGACGGTGCAGGGCCAGCCGCGCCGCACCGGCTTCGGCACGGGCCCGCTCTCGACCCAGGCCACGCCGCTTGACCTCTGGAACGCCTACGTGGACGTCCGCACCCAGCTGGACGTCGGCATCCTGCCCATTCGCGTCGACCAGGAAGAGTTCCTCAAGCAGGTTCCCGAGCCGACGCCGGAGCAAATCAAGGAGTTCTACACCAAGCACCGCTCTCAGGAGCCTGACCCGACGCGCGACACGCCTGGCTTCCGCATCCCGAAGCTCTACCAGGTCGAGTTCGTCTATGCCGATCTCGATCCCACGGCCGACGCGGGCAAGTACTACCACAACTGGGCGCGGGCTATTCAGGACCTGGATCCGCTCGCCTTCCTCGGCGAAGCCGTGAACTACTACGAGAAGAACAAGGCCCTGCGCTATCGCAGCGAGGATCCGTTCTACGTGAGCGTATCGGGAAAGGATGCGGGCGATGCGACGTATTACCGCGGCCCATTCCTGTCGCCGATCGGACCGTGGCTGTCTCCCGCGGCCGCCCAGAAGCTCGATGGCGCCCAGGCGGTGCTGGGGGCGAGCGGCGTCCTGGCTTCTGCGCCGGCCGTGCCGCTCGGCATCGGCCCGGCGATTCAGCTCTCGGGCCAGGTCGTGCCGCGGCAGCGGGAACAGAGCATCGAGCTGGCGGCCCTGGTCGGCGATGCCGCCGCGACCGCAGCGCTGGGAATGGGCCCCGCTGGGCTTCTGGCCTATCCGCCGCGACTGGGCTACGTGGAGAAGTACACGCCCTTCGAGAAGGCTTACCCCGGCATCGTGGACGAACTGACCGAGGCCCGTGTGCAGCAGCTCCTCGCCAACGACCTCAACCAGTTGAAGGCCGATCTGGCCGCCTACAGCGAGATCTACAAGAAGGAATATGCCAGGTGGCGAGCGCGGCCTGGAGCCCGCACGGACTTGGGAGCCAAGTTCACGCCGCCGTTGTTCACCCACAAGGTGGATGGGAAGGAAGTGTCCGAGCCGCTGGACGAATACCTCAAGCGTTTTGCCAGCACTCGCGGCCTGAAGCTGGAAGGCATGAAGGAGATGCGTTCGCGGGCCGACCTCTTCAAGGAAAAGGAAACAACGCCTCTGGGCAGCATCCTCAAGCCGCTCTTCTTTGAAACGAACTTCATGGCAGGCCGGCAGTTCGACGATTTCGTCGCCGGCCAGCTCGTGGGCGACCCGGGACTATTCCAGGCGAAGCGCGTACCGGACGAACAGCAGGCCCAGATGCGCGGCACGCTGCCGCGCAAGCACGCCATGCACTGGAAACGGGCCGAGTCCGAGGCCCGCACCCCGCCGTTGGATGAGATCCGCGAGCAGGTGGTGAAGGCCTGGAAGGAGCAGCAGGCTCGCGCACTGGTCCAGGCCGCCGCCCAGGCGCTGGCCGAGAAGGCCGCCAAGGAAGGCCCCGATGGCTACCGCGTTCTCCGCGACAGCAAGTACGGCGAGTACACCGAGAAGACGCTGTCCCGCTTCGAGGCATCGGCCATGGGCCTGGGAGTGCTCAGTTACCGTCGGGCGACGATCCCAACGATCGAGAATCCCCCAGACGATCTCCTCGATGAAGTGCTCAAGACCCTCAAGGAGCCAGGGCAGACGATGGTCGTCGCCAACAAGCCAAAATCGACCTATTACGTGCTGTTCCTCCGCGAGCGGAAGCAGCCGCGGGCCAACGATCCGCTGGCCGTGAGCCAGTTCGACCTCCAGGTGATTCTGCCCAGCCAGCAGCGCCAGCTTCAGGTGGAGGGCATGCCCATCTCCGAATGGGTGCTGCGCCAGCAGCACGAGAAGTACCAGAAGGACTGGGAGAAGTACTTCAAGGACGTCACCCGTTACAACCAGGAGCTGGCCAACAGCTTCAAGGGTTCCTGACCGCTGGTCGTCTGCTCGGCCCTGGACTTTGTGCAGCCATCCGCCGGTTGGCTTCGACCAGCGTGCATGCGTACAATCTGCAGCGAGTGCGGACCGGCCGGTTATGGTCAATGGGGCTGCGGATGATCCGACTTGGCGTCAACATCGATCACGTGGCGACGCTCCGGCAAGCACGCCGCGGCCGCGAACCCGATCCTGTCTGGGCGGCAGTCCAGGCGGAGCTTGGCGGTGCGGACCTGATCACGGTCCACCTGCGCGAGGACCGCAGGCACATCCAGGACCGCGATCTTCGGCTGCTTCGGGATACCGTCGGCGTTCCGCTCAACCTCGAGCTGGCTACCGTGGAGGAGATCCTGGCGATCGCTTGCGAGGTCAAGCCGCACCAGGCCACGCTGGTCCCCGAACGGCGCGAGGAAATCACGACCGAGGGCGGGCTGGACGTGATGCGGCACGAGCGCGTCGTCGCCGGTGCGGTCCGCAAGCTAAGGGACGCCGGCATCCGCGTCGCCCTGTTCATCGACCCCGATCCGCAGCAGGCGGAGCTTTCCAAACTGCTCGGAGCCGAGGCGGTGGAGATTCAGACCGCCCGCTATTCCGAGGCCAAAACGGACCAGGACGTCAAGCTGCGTTTCGCCGAGCTGGCGGAGGCGGCACGGTTCGCCCACGAGCGCGGCCTGGCGGTGCACATGGGGCACGGGTTGAACTATCACAACGTCGAGCCGATCGCCGCTATTCCGCAGGTGGAGGAGTTGAACATCGGGCACAGCATTGTTTCGCGGGCCGTGTTCACCGGACTGGAGAGGGCGGTACGCGAGATGCGCGAGCTGATTCGCAAGGTCCGGCGCGCCTGAGCCGCTTGCTGCCTGGGGCTGTTTCGGCTATCTCATCCCACGTGGAGTGCCAACTCATCCAAGGAGACCACCATGATGCGATCGTTGCGCTGCGGAATGCCGTTGCTGGTCCTCGCTGCCGGTCTGGCGATCGTCAGTGAGCCCGCCAGCGGTCAGGGCGAGAAGAAGGGCGCCCTGGTTTCGCTGGACGGTCTGTCGTCGCGTGCGCCGGCGGACTGGAAGGAAGTCGAGGGGGCCCGCCAGTTCCGTTACAAGGAGTTCTCACTGCCGCGGCAGGGCGATGACAAGGCCGATGCCGAGCTGATCATCTTCTACTTCGGCGAGGGCGGCGGAGGCGGCGTCGACGCCAACATCGCCCGCTGGAAGGGCATGTTCGAGCCCCCAGCCGGCAAGACCGTGGACGACATTGCGAAGAAGGAAGAACTGAAAATCGGCAACGTCAAGGCGACCTACCTCGACCTCACCGGCACGTATCTGTTCAAGCCGTTCCCCATGGCGCCGCGGGCCGAGCCACGCCCCAACCATCGCATGATCGGCGTCATTTTCGAAAGCCCGAAAGGGCCATACTTCTTCCGCCTCGTCGGCCCAGAAAAGACCGTGACGTACCACAAGAAAGCCTTCGATGAATGGCTGAAGAACTTCAAATAGCCGCCAGGCCTGGTCATGACGGTCCAGGCAACGTGCACCCGCACGACCCAGCGGCAGTTCCTCCGACGCCGTCCGCTTCGGGCAAGGTGGAACTGCCGCTGGACTGGCTCGATTACGACCTTCCCCCCGAACGCATCGCCCAGTTTCCCGCGGATCCCCGCGACAGCGCCGGCTTGCTCGTCGTGGAGCGGGGCAATCCTCGCCTCCAGGATCGACGCGTCCGCGATCTTCCCGAACTCCTGCGGCCTGGCGATCTCCTCGTGCTAAACAACACCCGCGTCCTCCCCGCGCGCCTGTACGGTCAGCGCGAGGCCACCGGCGGCAGATGGGAAGGCCTGTTCGTCGGTCAGCTTCCGGACGGCTGCTGGGAGCTGCTCTGCCAGACTCGCGGAAGCCCTCAGCCCGGGGAGAGCTTTGTCGTCGGCGCGGGCGAGTTGCGGCTGCAGCTGGAACGGAAGACCGCCGAGGGAGGCTGGCTGATGCGGCCCGATCGTCCCGAGCCGGCCGTGGCGCTCCTGGAGCGTTTCGGCCACGTGCCTTTGCCGCCGTACATTCGGGGCGGCAAGGACGCGCCGGAGGACTGCGAACGCTACCAGACCGTCTTTGCCCAGCGGCCCGGCTCGGTGGCTGCTCCGACCGCCGGCCTGCACTTCACCGAGCAGCTTTTCCAACGGTTGCAAGAGCGCGGCATCGAGCATGCTTTCGTGACCCTGCACGTCGGCATCGGCACGTTCAAACCGATCCAGCACGAGGACGTCACCCAGCACGTCATGCATGCGGAGGTGGGCGAGCTGAACCCACCGACGGCCGACGCCATTCTGGCCTGCAAGCAGCGAGGGGGCCGCGTCATCGCCGTCGGAACTACCTCGGTCCGCGTGCTCGAAAGCGCCTCGGCGGACGGCCAGGTAAAGCCGTGGCACGGTGCGACCACGCTCTTCATCTATCCGCCCTACCAGTTTCGCTGCGTGGATGGGCTGATGACCAACTTCCACCTGCCGCGAAGCAGCCTGCTGGCCCTGGTCGGGGCAATGCTCGGCCTGCCTCGACTGATGGAAGTTTATCGCCATGCCGTAGAGCGTGAGTACCGCTTCTACAGCTACGGCGACGCGATGCTCGTCCTGTAAGCCCAGTTTCAGACTAGCTGGGCCGTGGGGCCTGGCTGCAGGTCGGCGACCTCCAGGTCGATGTCGACATACCCTTGCCACTCGTTGCGCTTGGGAGTGTATGCCAGGCAGCACTTCCCTCCCGCGGCCAGGAGTTCCGGCAAGCGGTCCGCCATGCCGAAGGCGATCGCCTTCATGCGCGGCCCATCGGCTTGCTTGACCATGAAGCTCAGGTGCAGCTCTCCCTTGCCGACCTTTCTCGGTTCGCCCACGATTTGCAGGCCGCCCGTCATGAACACCGGCCGGCGATTACCGACGCCGTGCGGTTCGAGGGCGTCGATCCACTTGAGCAGGCCGTGCGTGAGTGCGCTCAGCGGCACCTCGGCATCGATGAGGAGCCGCGGCTGGATCGATCGGCCGTTGGTCAGCCGCTCCGCTTCCGCATAGAAGCGTTCACGCAGCTTGTCCACCTCGTCACGCCGCACCTTGAATCCCGCCGCCGCCGCGTGGCCGCCGTGGCTTACCAGATGCTCGGAGCAGGCGGCCAACGCCCGGTGCAATGGAAACCCAGGCACCGAGCGGCCGGAGCCCTGGCAAATCTCGCCCTGCCCCGCGATGAGCAGGACGGGCCTGGCGTACCTTTCCACGAGCCGGCCAGCCACGATGCCGATCACGCCAGGATGCCAGTCGGGATCGTCCAGTACGAGGGCCGGCGTCTGGTCCAGGTCCAGCTCCGCTTCAACGCGCGTGCGGGCAGCGTGCAGGATGCTCCGCTCGATCTTCTGCCGCACTTCGTTCTGCTCGTTCAAGTATCTGGCCAGGTCGCGGGCCCGCTGTTCATTGAGGCAGCCGAGCAGCTCCACGGCCATGATTCCCTGGCCGAGCCGGCCGGCGGCATTGAGCCGCGGCGCGAGATTGAAGCCAATGTGTCCCGCATTCAGGGACTTCCCGTCCGACAGTTCTGCGACCTCGAGCAACGCCTTCAATCCGATGCTCGGCCCCTCGGCCAGGCTCTTCAGCCCATGGCGGACGAAGACGCGGTTCTCGTCGAGCAGCGGCACGACGTCAGCCACTGTGCCCAGGGCGACCAGGGCCATGCACTCCAACAGGAAGCGTTGAAAGCGTTCGCCGACCTTCTTCGCCTGGCTGAACTCGCGGCTGAGCGCCCAGGCCAGCTTGAACGCCACGCCCGCCCCGCACAGGTTGGGAAAGGGATACCGGCTTCCTGGCAAGCGCGGATGGACCAGCACGTCTGCCGCGGGAAGCTCCTCCCTGGGCTCGTGATGATCGGTGATGATGAGCTCGAGGCCGAGCCGCCTCGCTTCCTCGGCCTCGGCCACGCTGGTGATGCCGCAATCCACCGTGACGATGACCTGGTACCCCTGGCGTTGCAGGCTCTGCAAGGCCTCGCAGCTCAGGCCGTAGCCTTCTTCGAGGCGATGAGGGATGTGGCGGTGAGCATCCGCGACGCCGGCGAGTTGCAGGCAGCGCCACAGGATTGTGGTGCCGGTGATGCCGTCCACGTCGTAGTCGCCGTAGATGCATATCCGTTTTCCCGCGGCGATGGCGGCGTGAATCCGACGGGCAGCCTCGTCCACGCCGGGCAGCAGGCTGGGGTCGTGCAAGCTCGCCAGCGGCGCCCGCAGAAACAGGCTGGCGGCGTCCGGCTCATCCAACCCTCGGTTGACCAGGAGCTGGGCCAATACGGGGGAGATGCCCAGGGCCCGGCTGATCGATTCTGCCCGGTGAGGTTCGGGAGCGAGCAATTCCCATTGCTTGGCGGGTCGCACGAGGAATCCTTTCGCGAATAGCGGCTAGCACCACAAAGAAGCGGCGCCCTAGCTGGAACCCAGGAGCAGGCCGGCGATTGTCAATCGCCATCGTCAATCGTTATCGTCAATCGCCCCAGACGGCGGCTTCCTCGCCGTCCAGCCGAAGGGTGAGGCACTTGGCGCTGCCGCCGGCCTTGAGAAACTCGTCCAGCGCCACGGGCAGCACGCCGAAGCCGGCATCTTGCAAGTCGCGGGCCAGCTGGTCGCAGCCGGCGTTGATGACCACGTTGTGCCGCACCACCACGGCGTTGCAGCCGAACCGCTTGGCGTCTGCTTCGCCGACCTCGATCAGCTGCGGGATGTGGGTGCGGATGACTCGCTGGGCGTAGCCGTCGAAAGCGGGCGGGAACCACAGGGCGGTGCTGGGGGTCAGCGGGCAGAAGCAGGTATCGAGGTGGTAGAAGCGGCCATCTACCAGCTCCAGCGGCAAGACCTGCTTGCCGATCATGCGGCCGATTTCCTGGTGTGCCGCGGCGTCGCTCCGGATGCGGTAGCCGGCAAAGAGGATCGACCCGCAAAAGAGTGCATCCCCAGCGCCTTCGAAGTACATGCCCTCGGGCAGATGTTCGACCTGATAGCCGTGGGAGCTAAACCAGGCGTCGAAGACCGGCGTTTCTCGGGCCCGCTCCTCGTGGCGGAAGCGGGCGCTGATGAAACGATTCTTGAACATCAGCCCGGCGTTGGCTGTGAACACGAGGTCCGGCAAACCTGGCTTCGCCTCCAGAAGCTCCACATGCACGCCGAGACTGACCAGAGTCTCGTACAGGTTGCGCCACTGCTGCTGGGCAGTCTCCTTGACGGCCCCGCGCGCCCGACTCATCCATGGATTGATTTCGTACTCAATGCCATAGTGATCGGGCGGACACATGAGGATCGTGGGTGTGGTCATGGCTGCTGATCCTTGGCGGTTGCCTGCGCTGGCCTGGAAACCGTGGGGACAACGGTCGAAGCGGATCGCCCCCGTTAGGTTCTTCGCTCAGTCATCCTATTTGAGTTCGTTCACCAGGGCTCGCAGGAACGGCTCCGCATCCGTGACCACGCCCACGGTCTGGATGCTGCCGCGGTCCATCAGCTTGGTCACGGTGGATGGGTTGATGTCCACGCAGGCGACCTTGACCCACGCCGGCAGCATGTTGCCGGTGGCGATGGAGTGCAATGCCGTGGCGATCATCAAGCAGAACCCCACGCCGGCGCGGACGTGCTGGCGCATCTGCTCCTGAGCGATCAGGACATCGGTGACGACTTCAGGCAGCGGCCCGTCGTCGCGGATGCTGCCCGCCAGGACGAAGGGAATGTTGTGCGTCACGCAATCGTGCATGATGCCGGATTTGAGGATGCCCTTGTCCACTGCCGCCTTGATGCCGCCGGCGCGGCGGATGGTGTTGATGGCGCGCAGGTGATGCTCGTGCCCTTCCTCCGCCGGCAGGCCGCGTTCCATGGACACTCCAAGGCTCGTGCCGTAAAGGGCCTGCTCGATGTCGTGCGTCGCCAGGGCGTTGCCGGCGAAAATCACATGCAGATAGCCAAGGCGGATGAGCTGGCAGATATGCTCGACGCTTCCGGTATGGACCACAGCCGGCCCGAGCACGCCGAGGATCTTCTGACCCGCTTCGCGGGTTCGCCGCATGGTCGCTGCGATCTCCCGAACCGTGACGCCCTTGGGCTTCTCGCTGCTGACGGGGCTGGCCATGAACTCAAACAGGCTGCGGCGAATGCCCGTTTCGCCAGGCAGCACGCGCACGCCCTCGTGCCCAACGACAATCTGGTCGCCCTTGCGGACATTGGCCATCGCCACGGTGCGGGCCTTCTTCTTCTCAGGCTCGACGAGGATCCCGCAGTCCATCTCGATCCAGTCCACTTCGATCCACTCGCCGCCGAGCCGGATTTGCGTGCGGTGGTTGGTCGTGCTGTAGAACTTCTCTGGGAAGGCGCCGTCCATGTCCGCCGCGACGTACTTGCAGTCGGCCGCGGCCACGGGTTGCACCCCGTGGTCATGAATAATGTCCAGGATCTCGGCAAGCAATTCCTCCGTGGGGGCCCGAACTTCGATCAACGCTCGGCTCGGATCGACCTGCCGCTGTCCCACGTGGATGTCCTTGAGGACGTAGGAGCCCCCGTGGGTCAGGATTTCATCCAGCACTTTTGGCAGCAGCAAGGAATCGATGATGTGCCCTTCGAGCTGGACGTCTTCGTGATACATGTCGGGTTCCTGGCGGATTCTGGGTTCGAAGGCTCATTGAGTCAGGAGTCGGAAATCAGGAATCAGGAGTCAGGGGTCAAGGGGTCGGGGCCTGGGGGCAAGGCGGCCAGTCGCCCCTGGTTGCCGACAACTGGAGCCCACTCCCCCTATCTATGCACTCCATTCGTCAGCTCGGCGACGTTGTTGGCCCCCGTGCGAAAGACCTCGATGGAAATGCGCTTGGCCTGGTCAGGCAGCGGGCTTTGTTGAATCTCCTTGACCAGGTCTTCCACCGGATAGGCAACCCGCTTCAGTTCGACATTCCCATCGTCCCAGATGGCATAGCAAGCTCGGGGATCGCCGTCGCGGGGTTGGCCCACGCTGCCAGGATTGATGACGGTCGTCCCCTGGACTTCCAGGACGTAAGGCAGGTGCGTGTGGCCAACGACGACGAAATCCGCGCTGATGTTCTGCAGCCGCCTCGCCCACAGCTCCGGATCGGCCGGGGCGTATTCATCCAGCGGATCGCGCGGCGTGCCGTGCACCAGCAAGAAGCGAGCATCTCCCAGGGTGACGTACCGCGAGACCGGCTGGCTGGCCAGAAAACGGATCTGCTCTGGGTTGAGAAGCTGCCAGGTCAGTTGCCGCGTGACTCCTGTCAGGTACTTGAATCCGTTACGTCCATTGGTGGAAGCCCGCTGAGCCACGGCATGATCGTGGTTACCGCGGACGCAGAAGCTGGCGTGGCGGCGCACCCACTCCAGGCACTGAGCGGGTTGGGGGCCGTAATCCACCAGGTCGCCCACGAAGATGCACAGGTCGCACTGCTCCTGGATGGCGGCGAGAGCGGGCCAGTTTCCGTGGATGTCGGCCAGCAGCAGGATTCTCATGGCTCCATAACCTGTCCTGAGAAGGGCATGAAAAGGTATAAGCCTACTTGACGTGCATGTCAAACATGCAGTATACCTGGAATTAATGGAGGAGGCTGGTCCGAGACCTTCTGTGACGCGGTGGAGTAACGCGGCGCCGCCCCCCTCAACCAGCCACTTCGAGCTTCCAAGCCGACGCAATCTCTTTGCAGAGGAATCCTAAGCGAACCCCGTTCTGGGCTCGCTGGCATCTCTCAGTCTTCCTGGTTCCATTCACGCCGGAGACAATCGATGAAGCTCGAGAAACCTGCGAAGCGCATGACCCTCCGTGAACTGCTTACCCACGCCGAGAAATGCTCGCGCGACCTGCTGGATCACTATCAGGGCAACGTCTTGCCCCATACGGCAGAGTTCCGTGATCTGAATCGTCCTGTTCGGCGGCGCAGCCATTACCCCACCCTGATGGCCATGCAAAATGCCCTTAACATGCTAGAAGAAGCCAGCAGCGAAGGGATGGAGCGCACCAACTATCTGCTGGAACAGCTCCAGTCGATCCGCGAAAGCGCGAGCCGGGAAGTCGCCAACCGCATCTAGTCGCGCCCATCCTGGCCGCGCCCGTCCTGGCGGTGCCCGTCCTGGCGGTGCCCATCGATAGGGCCGGCTTATCGCGTTCCGGTCTTCTTCGGCGGCTCGAGTTTCAGGGAGCGAGCAATCCGCTCGCAATCGCGTGCGAGTTCCTTGTCGGCATGGGCGGGCCAACGTCCCATGAAGGTCGCTCCCCCACTCGCTTGCTTGCTCACAAGGTAATCCAACTGCCAGCTCTGACCGTCGATCTCCGCTTCCAGGGTGAACTGCTCCAGGGCTGCCCCAAACTGGCTAAGCCGATTGACGGGGCCGATCTTCTTGATCTTCACCGCCCGAGCAGCCAGCGTCTTTTGGGCTTCGTTGAGAAACTCCGCGCCGGATGGCGTTTGGGAGAGCGGTTCCAGCGTAACCGCCAGGCCTCCGCCCGTGGGTTCGTCGAGAACGATCTGGCGTGCATCCGCGCGGCGAACGGTCCAGCGGCGCGGATAGACGAACTCCACTCCCAGCGCGGGTTCGCTGAAGAGCAGGAGTGTGTTGTCGTCATTGGGCTCGACCACCAGCCCACGGAGCCGTTCGTCACTAAGGTCTGGGCTTCGCGCCAACTTTCGACTGAGCGTGAAGCGGCCATCAACACGACCAGCCGGCTTGTCGTCCTTGTCGAGCAGCCAGCTGGCGCCATCCAGGTAGACTTGACTCAGGAACCGGTCATAGAGGTCGAACAGGTAGTAGCCTTCAAGCTGCTGGCGATTGCGGCCGTCCTCGCTCAGGCCGTAGACAACGCCACTGAGTCGAACCCGCGCGAAGCGCCGTCCGTCCTTTGAGTAGATGTCCTGGAAGCGGCAATTCAACTGTCCGCCGGTCACCTCGTCGAGGTCGGTCAACTCCCTGACTGCAGCTTCCCCAGCGGGCCACTGGTCGCCAATCTTGACTGGCTTGCCTGGGAAAAGACCGCGCAAAGCCGGCGTGAAAACATCGGTGCGCACGCGGTCGATTTCACTCCAGGTCAGGGGCCCGTCTGGGCTGAAGGGCACTTCGTTCTGATCCAGCCGCATGATGACCATCCGCCGGGTTTGCTGGCGCAGGCTGCTCTCCTGAAGCTGTTCTCCGAGTTTGCGACGGAAGTCCAGTCTACTATACACACGGATAGACTTTCGCGCGGGAACGGCCTCGGTCTCGGCGTCCAGGATGCGTTCGTCGTACTCGACGCTGGCAGTGCCCGTCACGGGAATCTGCTGGGGCGGCATGTCCTTGCCCTGGGCCGGCATGGACAGGGACCCGCTCAGGTCCACACGTGTGCTGACGTGGTACTGATGGCCCGCCGAGAACTTTTCTTCAAGGCGGTAGGAATCGTCGCTCCAGGTGACAAAAGCAGCCGCCAGGGCTGCGAGAGGAACAATCAGGGTGAACGACTCAGGCATGGGGCCTTCCTGCCTTCCGCTCCCGGCTGAGAGCATCGGACGAGCGAGGAACCTTGGCAGCTGGCCGATGACCGAGCAAGCTGGCCAGCAGACTCTCAATTCTACCCCCGCCAAAACGATTTCGCTCGGCTTGACTGAATTGGGTGCAGGACTGTGCCATGTTGAGGCGGCGTTGTCGGATTTACTTGCAAAGATGACCATGATTGTGTAATATTGATCACTGTACATTAGAACCAATTACAAACCGCCAGGACTGCTCCCTCGGCGTTTCTAGCAAAGCAGAAACTCTGCAAGTCTCATTGGCAATGGCGTTTACAGCATGAGGACGAGAGCAAAGGGCGAGATTCCGGTGATTGCGCCCCGATTGGCCTGATGCTTGCACAGTCGAACTCCTGTCAACCACAAGGACAGGTGGTGCAGCGATTCCAGGATGGAGTTGGGATCGGCGGACAAGGCGCTTTGCCCTTCCGGTGAGCGCTTCCCAGGACGGTCGCGCGCTGCACATGATGCTGTCGTGGCCACTCTGGGGCAGAATCCGAAGTTAATGGCCGGACAAGAGTTGCAGTTTATGGAAATAAATGAACCGGAATTGGGTCGGCAGGTGTCTAATTGAAGGCAGATTGGTCTATATCGGCTGGAGATCGACAGGAACTTGAGGATTTTCTGTAACCATTCTTGATTGGCGGCGTATTACTTGTGCAGCCGCAAGTCAAGCGGTCAGCAACCGGCACGAGGCCTTTGGACAGCAGAAGAGCGGCTGGCGGTGGTCAGAACCCGCCGCCCTAGCAAGCCAGGAGCGGCTCAGCCCGCAGGAATCGCTCCTGGAGCAAGGAGTAGACATGCGAAGCTACAAGCATCCGGCCATGAAGCAACTGAAGGATCAGCAGGTCCGTTTCGCGCCCGTGGAGAAGCGGCTCGAGCAGTTGAACCGCGCTGAGCGGCTGCTCACCGAGATCGACCCCGCGAAAAAGTACCCTTATCAGTTCGTCTGCTTCCGCGTCACCGATTTCCGTTCGGATTTGTATCCGCAGTTGTTGATCGACGGGGCCGACCTGGAGCACGATTTGACCCTGTTCATCCAGGACCTGGCCGCCACGGTTCCTGCCGTTCCAGCCGAGGAGCTGCCGGAGCCTGTGCTCACGCTGGAGGAAGTGAGCCGCAATCTCAAGGTTTCCACGAAGACCATAAGCCGCTGGCGCGATCGTGGCTTGCTGAGCCGACGCGTGATCTGCGGCGGCCGCCGCAAGGTTGCCGTCAGACAGTCGCTGCTGCAGCGTTTTCTCGCTCGCAATCAAGAGCACGTGGACAAGAGCGCCCGCTTTAGCCAGCTCACTGAGAAAGAGAAGATGGATATCCTTCGCCGCGCACGGCGCATGGCCAGCCGCGCACCCGATCGTTTCACAGAAGTGTGCAAGCGGATCGCGCGGAAGCTCGGCCGCTCGCCTGAGACAGTGCGTTACACGATCAAGAATCACGATCTGGCCCATCCGCAGGACGCCATCTTCCCCGCCGTTGGCGGCCCGCTGGATGACCAGGCCAAGCAGGCGATTTATGGTTCGTACCGCCGGGGCATCTCGATCAATGCGATCGCGGAGCGGTTCCACCGCACCCGGACGTCGGTGTATCGGGTGATCAATGAGGTACGGGCCAAGCGGCTGCTGGAGACGAAGTTCGCCTACATCCCACACCCGTCATTCGACGATCCAGCAAAGGCCAGCGAGATCATGGCGCCGATGCCGGACCACGAGGCCTACGAGGCGGCGCGGGTAAAGGCACGGGCGTCGGTCCCGCGCGGCCTGCCGCCCGAGCTGGCCACGCTCTACGAGGTGCCCTTGCTTAGTCGCGAGCAGGAAGCCCACCTGTTTCGCCAGATGAACTACCTCAAGCACCAGGCGGAGCTTCTGCGCAGCAGCATCGATCCCGCGAAGGCACGCACGGCAGATCTCGATCGGTTGGAGGCCTTGCAGGATCAGATCCTGGACGTCAAGGAGCGGCTGGTGTCGGCCAACATGCGGCTGGTTGCTTCCATCGTGAAGCGGCACGCTGGACCGCTCGATAACTTCTTCGAGTTGCTGAGCGATGGCAATCTTTCCCTGCTCCGGGCCGTCGAGAAGTTCGATTTCAGCCGCGGCAACAAGTTCAGCACGTACGCTAGCTGGGCGATCATGAAGAACTTTGCCCGCAGCATCCCGGACGAGAAGCACCACCGCGACCGGTTCATGACCGGCCACGAGGAGATCTTCGAGGCTCGCGCGGACATGCGGTCGAACCAGTACGAGGTCGAGGCCTCGGCCGAGCGGGCTCATGTCCAGGTCAACCGGCTCCTCAAGCATCTCGACGAGCGCGAACGCCGGATCATCCAGCTGCGGGCTGGCCTTAACGCCGAGAGCAAGTTGACTCTTGAACAGGTAGGCAAGGAGCTGGGGATCACCAAGGAGCGGGTTCGCCAACTGGAAGCGCGGACCATGAAGAAGCTCCAGGACCTTGCCAAGGTCGAACGCATCGAACCATAATTGCCCTGAGCGTGTCCAAGGAATGCTCAGCAGCCAGCGTGGGCGCCAGGCAAGCCCTGGCGTTCATGCACTTTTTGACAGGGAAGTTCCGGCCGCAAGGTCGTTACAGGCGTCAGGATCGGCAATTCGGCTTGCAAGGCCTTGCCAGGCTTCCTATACTTGCTCATCTACGGTCTTCGCTGCGCTAGCGTAGCTCAATGGCAGAGCAGCGGTTTTGTAAACCGCAGGTTGCGAGTTCGACTCTCGCCGCTAGCTTGAAGTCGCCGGCGTCGGGAATTAGGGGTCAGGGGTCGGCTGTCAGGCTCTGCGACCCCTGGCCCCTTGTTCCTGACACTGGGGGGCGCGGACAGGGGCAGGTGCCCGAGTGGCTAAAGGGGCCAGACTGTAAATCTGGTGGTTCTACCTACGGGGGTTCGAATCCCTCCCTGCCCACTATCCTCAGTGCTTGACGGCGGAGTGATGCGGGGTCGTGGCCGTTCGAGGAGCGGCTGGATCGCGTTCTCGATTTGTTGGCGTGAATTTCTACAATCATTGATAGTCCTCGCGGGTGTAGCTCAATTGGCAGAGCGCCAGCCTTCCAAGCTGGCTGTTGTGGGTTCGAGTCCCATCGCCCGCTTCACGCGGAGTAGCAAGCTCGAGTGGCTGAGGGCGAAACGACTTGGCGAACGCCGGCAGACCGTGCCGTCTGCCCGCGCTGCTGTAGCTCAGCGGTAGAGCGCGTCCTTGGTAAGGACGAGGTCCTGGGTTCAAGCCCCAGCAGCAGCTTCAAGGTTCCATACCGAGTGGTTGGGTTAGTTCAGTGATGGTCCGGTAGCAGGGCAAACCGCCAAGGAGCACATGCCTGCTACCCTCAGGTTGAAATGGGAGCAACGATGGCCAAAGAAGCTTTTCAGCGAACCAAACCCCACGTGAATGTCGGCACCATTGGCCACATCGACCATGGCAAGACGACCCTCACGGCCGCGATCGTCATGCGGCAAGCCTACAAGAACCTCAAGGAAAAGGGGGGCGCGGCCGCAAAGGATATCGACCCCAAGGAAATGTACGCCAAGATCGCCAAGGGCGGCACGGTTCGCGACGACCTCAAGACCGTGACGATCGCCGTGGCTCACGTCGAGTATGAGTCGCCGAAGCGCCATTATGCCCACATCGACTGCCCCGGCCACGCGGACTACATCAAGAACATGATCACCGGCGCCGCCCAGATGGACGGTGCTATTCTTGTCGTCGCCGCCAACGACGGCCCGATGCCCCAGACTCGCGAGCACCTTCTGCTCGCCCGCCAGGTCAACGTCCCCTACATCGTCGTCTTCATGAACAAGATCGACACCGTGGACGATCCAGAACTCCTCGACCTGGTCGAACTCGAACTCCGCGAGCTGCTGAACAAGTACGAGTTCCCCGGCGACAAGACGCCGATCATTCGCGGCAGCGCTCTCCCGGTCATGCTCTCCGCCGGCAAGGACGACGCCGCGGGCAAGTGCATCGATGAGCTGGTCGAAGCCCTCGACAGCTACATCCCCGATCCGGTGCGCGAAGAAGACAAGCCGTTCCTGATGAGCATCGAGGACGTGTTCTCGATCAAGGGCCGCGGCACCGTGGGCACAGGCCGCATCGAACGAGGCGTGTGCAAGGTTGGGGATGAGGTCGAGATCGTTGGCCTGTCCAAGGAAGCCCGGAAGACAGTCATCACCGGCGTGGAAATGTTCCAGAAGACGCTGGATCGCGGCATCGCCGGCGACAACGTGGGCGTGCTGCTGCGTGGTCTTGAGCGGACCGACCTCGAACGCGGCCAGGTGCTCGCCAAGCCGGGCTCCATCACGCCGCACACCAAGTTCATGGCCGACGTGTACGTCCTGACCAAGGAAGAAGGCGGCCGGCACACCCCGTTCTTCAATGGCTACCGTCCGCAGTTCTACTTCCGCACAACGGACGTCACCGGAGCTGTCACCCTCCCCGAGGGCGTCGAGATGTGCATGCCGGGGGACAACGTGAAGCAGTTGACGGTCGAACTGGAAGAGCGCTCGCCGATCGCGATGGACGAAGGCCTCCGCTTCGCCATCCGCGAAGGCGGACGCACCGTCGGTTCGGGCGTCGTCACCAAGATTCTGAAGTAGGCATTCAGGCGGAGGTGATTGGGGAGTTCCGCTGGCTAGGGGCCGCTGGACTCGCCAATCACCCCCCGCTCTGCAACGCCGAGGATGCCATGCGAGAATATGTCTGGCTTGAATGCACTGGCTGCGGGAACCGTAACTATCGCACCCAGAAGGAAACCCGCGCCACCGAGAAGCTCGAACTGAAGAAGTACTGCCGTAAAGAACGCAAACACGTAGTGCACAAGGAATCGCGAAAGAAGTAACGGTTCTCGACGATCCGCCACGGGCAGTCGGCGCGAGGAGACCGAGATTCCTGGCGGCGGCAGTCCATATGTATCTGGCCGAGAACCGACCGCCGAAGGGGTATAGCTCAATTGGTAGAGCACCGGTCTCCAAAACCGGCGGTTGGGGGTTCGAGTCCCTCTGCCCCTGCTTCGCCATTCCGCGTGGGAAAAACTAACGCTTACTGATGAACCGGATCCACTGGTCGGTGCAAGTTCTCGCTTGATTGTACTGAGCCACTGGTCGCGTCAGCACTGAGCAAAGGACTGTCGTATGGCCGTTGCGGTCAAGAACGAAGCCGAGGTTGGCAAGGGAATGCCAGGCCTGGGCCTAGCCGGCGCTAGCCTTGTTTCCACGGCGTACATCGTTGCGGGGATCCTTGTGGTCTACCACGGGCTCCCCCTCGTCTATGACGCCTTCCTGGCCTGGTGGACGACCAACGTCACGGATGCCATCCGCCTCGGCGGGTTCATGTACGAGGGCTTCAAGCTCCTCCTGATCGTCCTTGCGACGGTCGGCTTGATCTGGCTGTGGGCTCGAATTTTCAAGGAGCAACCTGGCCTGCGTGCCGGCACTGCCGTTGGCGCTGCGCTCGTCGTGCTGGGCCTGGTCCTGGTTTATTTCGTGACCTGGGTCGTCTGCAAGCAGTTCCTCCAGGGGGTCGAGGCCGCCACGCTCTACTGGTCCGGCCTTGGGGTAGCTGTCGCTGCTGGGCTGGCCTGGGTGGTTTTCATGGTTACCACCTACGCCAAGCCTGCTTTCCAGGCCTGGCTTGTCACTCTTGAGGAGCAGGGCTGGTTTAGCCTGAAGCAGTACAAGAAGGGTCAGGGGCTTCGCGTACGCCGCGGCACCATGCTCGGCCTGCTCGCCATCATCGCCGCCGGACTCTGGGAGTACATCTGGAGCCGCACGATTACGGTGAACACTCGCTGGGACGTCCCCGTGCCGTTCGATGCCGAGCAGCTCATCATCATCATGTACGCACCCGCGCTGACCATCTCCATCCTGGTCGCTATCCTGGGGCTATGGTTCAGCTATCGACTGGTCAACTACCCGCGATTTGCTGACTTCCTCATCGCCACGGACGCCGAGTTGAACAAGGTTTCCTGGTCCACTCAGCGCAAGCTGGTCCAGGACACGATCGTCGTCCTCGTGACCGTGCTGCTGATGGCGATCTTCCTGTTTACGATGGACTACTTGCTGGTATTTGTGCTCAGCCGTACTGGCGTCCTGCATTGACAGTCGAGGTGGCCTGACATGGCCGATGCGAACGAAATCCCCGAAGAAGACCAACCCGAGCAGCCCGAGTCTGACTCTGTCCAGGATGAGCCTGCTCAGGGCAAGCCCGCTGCGCCGTCCGAGCCGAGCGGCGGCCCTGGCTCCAACGGGACTTCTCCGAGCGGCACTTCGAACAAGCACTGGTACGTGGTCAAGGTCCAGTCAGGCCGCGAGGACTCGATCAAGGAGGCCATCGAGCGGCGGGTGAAGATCGAGGGGCTGGAAGATTGCTTCGGCCAGATTGTCGTCCCCGTCGAGAGGGAGACCACGGTCGTGAAGGGCAAGCGCGTGACGCGCACCCGCAAACTGTACCCCGGCTACCTGATGGTCGAGGTGGAGTTCA
>Ga0073934_10002018_pt1 | contig 44816 bp, 41 predicted proteins | sample LarsenN4metaG_FD_76834 | JGI IMG/M metagenome (GOLD analysis project Ga0073934, IMG submission 76834) | Hot spring sediment bacterial and archeal communities from British Columbia, Canada, to study Microbial Dark Matter (Phase II) - Larsen... ...
AGAACCACAATCTGGCTGTGAATCTCTCGCTCGATTCTCGACAGATAGTGGGAGTGCTGCGACGCGACGGCGTCTCCGTAGACTCGAAACCCTCCTGGCACGTACCCGAGGAACCTAGGTCGCCCTGGCAACAGATACATGCCCTCCGGTGCGAGATCCGCGATCGTGTCCCATTCGCCGATCCATGAAGTGAGCGTCCGGCCGAGAGTCTTCAGGGCACGAAGAGAAAAGAGATCGCAAGCCACAGGAACGATGAAGTAGTCACAGTCAAGCAGCAACGTCCGATTGAGCGGTCCGATGTTTGGGCCAGAGTCGAAAAACACTACGTCGATCTTCAGCTTGTCGACGATCTGCCCGACGAGTTCACTGATGGCGGTGGTGCCTCGGAACCCCTTGGGTTTCCTCTGAAAACACTGCGCCCAGAACTCGGCTAGATCAGTTTCGAATTCCGAGAGGCGGATATCGCCAGGCAAAAGGAACAGATTCTTGATACCTGTTTCGATTGCCGAGAGTGCCTTCACTCCACCGAGAGCTTCGGCCACCGGCTGAACGCCGGACCAAATAGTTCGGCCCTTTTCCGAATCGGCTTCGTCGAGCAAGCGATCGACGACGTCGTCTTCGATTAGGTAGGAGGTCAGGTTGCATTGCGGATCAGAGTCGACCACCAATACTCGCTTGCCTTCTTCGGCCAACGTCGCCGCAAGATTCATCGTGAGCGTCGTTTTTCCGACGCCGCCCTTGTGGTTGAAGACACTGAGGCGTACGCCTCGTCGTTCAGGGAGTGTTCCGGTCACGCCGTCACCGCTCACTCGGGCTCTGTCCCGTTGTTCTTAACTCTCCTGGAGCGCTTCCGTCTCTTCATGGTTTCAACGGAGGCCCTAGCGGCATCGCGATCGGGCAGCGCTCTAACAAACCGCTCGCCGAACGCGCTGAGCTGGCGCTGTCCCTTGACGGAGGGTACCAAGTAGCCCATCTTGACGGCATTGTTCGCCGAGTTCGCTGCGTTGGCGAACTTGGGTTGTGCAGCCTCAGTATTGAGGAGGCTGAGGTCGATGGTCTTGAAGTGGGGCGTTCCGCGATAGTGGGTCAGATAGTATGCGAGGCACGCGAGGCGCTCCACGTCCGTCCGGGGTTGCTTTTCAAGGATGAAGTCCTTGACGGACATCCGAGTGTTCTCGGAGAACGGCGCCTGCTCCGAGATCGCGCCAGTCGAAGTGTGGCCCGCGGCGACACTGTGCGCCGTCACGCCAACGCGGGCACCGCTGATGCGCAAGAACGTTACGGCCGACTCCACGATGCGTCGGCGGGCCTCGTCGTCCAGAGGCTGAAGCGCGCCGATCACCGCTGAGAGAGCGTCGAACTCCGACGGGGAAGCGGCAGCGGGCAACGCAGTATCGATGTTGCTACTCATAAGGTAATGCTACCATCAGAAAAGGTAGCATGGTAGCGGTTTCTCGCTGCGGGGCAGCCGGCGACGCTGGCAGCCCTGCGAAGGAGAAGGAGGCAGTCGCCGTGCTGAGCCTTTCTAATCAGAAAGGTTGGGTATGAATCGGACGACGTCAGCGGACCTCGATCGACCATGCGAGTTCGGACGCGTTTTCAAGGGGGTTCATGCCGCGCCGCTCCACAACTGCAAGTACCGCTGGTTGCGAGCCCCCGCAACCAGCTTTATTTGGAGTAGGAGGTCGCCGGTATCTGGCGACCTCTTGCTGTCTCTGGCCGCGCTCAGCATTCCCGCCAGGTCGCCCTTCAGCGTGATATTCAACCGGTCGCCATCGGGTTCGAGCAGGATCGCTTCGATTAGCGCTTGGATGGCGTCTCGCGCGCCCGTGCGGCTCTCCTCGCTCTCCAGCGCCAGACAGAGGCTGGCAACCTTCTCGCGATAGACCTCGGACATTCGCGGGTGCAGTAGCTCCGGCATCTCCGGGGCTTCGATACGTGACTGCAGTTCGACTCTCCTGGCTTCGAGCGAGAGGAGCTCGTCCTTGATGGACAGCGCCGAGACGCCGTCCTTGATGGCCTGGATGAATTTGCGGATCTCGCGCTCGATTGCCGCGAGCTCCTGGCGACCGTGCGACAGACTGGCGCGGTGCTCCATGCGCAACCGATTCAGCTCGCGCACGTACTCGCGGCAGAAATCCTCGAAGAGGTCTCGGCGCATCAACGTGTCGCGCAGAGCCACCAGGACCCGCTCCTCCACCTCCTGGCGGCTGATCGTCAGGCGATTGGTGCACGTGCCACGCGACCGGGCGCCGAAGCACGCCAGGCGGTCGCGCCAATACATCACGTAACCGCCGCCGCATTCGGCACATTTCGTCAGACCGGAGAAGAGATACCTCGGGCGCCGAGCCTGATTGAATCGCTTCGGATCACCGCTCGACGTTACGCGGCGCATCTCCGACTGACGTGCCTTCACCTGGTTCCACAGCTCGTCGTCCACGATTCGCAGATCGGGAACCGCGGTCGTAACCCAGTCGGACGGTGGGTTTGGTCGCGAGACACGCTTGCCGGTGTCCGGATCCTTCACGTACCGGAGGCGATTCCACACGAGTCGCCCGACGTATAGCTCGTTGTTCAGGATTCCGGTGCCTCGTGCCGGATTGCCGTGAATCGTGCTCGGATTCCAGAGTGCGCCACCCGGTCCTGGACAGCGTTCCGCGTTCAGTCCCTTCGCAATGGCCTTCGGGGACAGACCATTCGCATAGTCGCGAAAGATCTGCCGAATCACCTCCGCTTCGGCCGGAACGATCTCGCGTTCGCCCGTCGCCACGCCGTCATGCGTTGCGCGTCTCACCCTGTAGCCGTAGCAGAGCCCGCCACCGGACTTCCCGAGCTCCACGCGACCGCGCAGTCCGCGTCGTACTCTTGTCGGCCAGGTCTTTCAGGAAGAGCGCGTTCATCGTGCCCTTCAGGCCGACATGCAGGTGCGTGATGTCACCCTCGGCGAGCGTGACGATGTTCACGTCAGCGAAGGTAAGACGCTTGAAGAGTCCGGCGGTGTCTTCCTGATCCCGGCTGAATCGATCGAGCGCTTCGGCGAGGACAACGTCGAATCGCTGGTGCAACGCATCACGCATTAGTGCCTGGAATCCGGAACGCAGAAGGGTAGCGCCCGAGATCGCGTGATCGGTGAACTCCTCAACGACCGTCCACCCCTCCGTGTCGAGCCTGCCGCCGATTGCGCTTCCGTCGAGATGGAATCATAACGCCGCAGCTCCCTGCGCGAAATCGATGTCTGCATTCGGCTGAGCACATCGGCGATTCTATCGGCGGCCATCACGTAATTGCCAAGTCGCTCGGCGGACCGCAGGCCCGGTCAGGCCCGTTAGCCCGTCAGGGACGGAGCGAAGCGGAGTGGCTTGACCGGGCCGAGGATCGCCGGACGATCTTGCGTCGTGATGGCCGCACTCTTGAGCGACGGTGATGCTCCGGGCGAACGAGCCGAACGAACGAGACGCGCAAGGTTGGGAAACAGTCGGGAGGTGACGGCGCGGTGCCGTCTCGGGCGGCGATTCGGTGGAAGTGCGCGTTCACCTACATGAACGCAGTTTTCCGGAAGAACCTGACAGACGCGCTCGCGCAGTCAATGTGACGACGTGCGCACCGCGCTCGACACAGGCGCCGCTTTCGGCGGTGTCACCGGCATTGCGCCGTCTCGCCGGATGATCGTGACATGCATGTGGGGCGTGAGCGACCCCCTGAAGGCCGGGCGTGGGACTAAGAAGGGGGCAGCCAAATGGGGGTCGCTCACGCCCCGGCTGTCGCTCTGCTCGGCTGCTAGCGCGGCGCAGACAGGAGACCGGCGGCACAGAGCGCCGCCGTCTGCGGACAAGAAGCCACGGACGGGCAAGAAGATAGAGCGTCCGTCATCGTGCAGCGGGCGATGCGCCCCTTGCACTCCGCGAGTAGTCCGGGTGTCAGCCGGGGAACGGTGCTCCCGAGTTTCCGTTCCCCCACCCTGTTCCCCTCTGAAGTGTCCAGACAACAGGCAACCAGGGAAGGCGAGACAGGCCGATATGACTGTCAAGACGACGGGCGTCACGGGTTCTTCGATCAGCGGAGAGGCAGCACTCTCACGCGCGTCGCTGCCTCGTCGATCGAGAGCAGCGCGCCACGCTCGATGTGGTCCCGGTGCGCTTCGAGGGCGTGAACGACGGTGCTGACGACTGCGTCAGAGAGAAGGTCCTGAGTTCGGATCTGGACGACGCTAGGCGTCGCCCTAGCGCTCGCGGCGAGGATTGCCGAGAAGTCGAGGTCGTTCGTGATGACGACGAAACCGTGCTCGTTCGCCCACGTCAGGATTGCGGAGTCTGGCGCCGTCGCGGCCCCGATGGTGGACCAGTGGACGGCTTCGAACCCGTGGCGCGCCAGCCGCTCAACCCAACTTGGCGACAGGTTCATGTCCACGAGCAGCTTCACGGCTGGCGCAATGGAACTTCGACTTCCTCGGCGCGCCAGGCGGCGTAGGAGAGGGCCTCGGCGATGTCCTCGGCCTCAAGGTAGGGGTACTCGCGGAGAATCTCGTCCCGCGTGCGGCCGGCAGCAACGAGGCCGACAACCGTGCCCACGGTGACGCGCATACCGCGGATGCAGGGCTTTCCGCCCATTACAGCGGGGTCACGAGTGATACGCGTCAGTTGTGGCATGGCGGATTGGCCCCGTCGTCGATGTGTCTATTGTCAGCCATCCTCAACCGTAGGCCAAGGGGAAGCCGCTTCTTTCCAACGAACTCGCAACAGTCTGGCAGCGCGAGACTTGGCGTTCGGGCTCCCCGTCAATCGCGCGCCGCAGCAGACCGTTAGGTCACGGACAGGGTGGCCGCCCGCTCGTTGAGCACCTGCCAGTACTCCGTCTTGTTGAACATAAAAGGACCGATGGCGCGATAGGAATCGGAGTCCGTTGTCGCCGCGTCGTAGTTGTTCTCAAATGCAAAGTCGCGCCACACGAATCCTTCACCAGTCCGCTCGACGAGCGCCGTCACCGCACCGCAGCCGAGATCGCCACATTCGGCGCACACGTAGAGCGGAACACGACCCGACGGCGAGAGGAGCTGTTGGATGTACGCTCGCTCTGAATCGACCGACCAGCAGCCGAGAGCAGTGACTTGGTCTCCAACCCCGAGCCGATCGTAGAGCGATATCCCGTCGACTACGAAGTCCAGGTAGCGGCGCTCCGTGCGCCCGCCTCCACCCGGGCGCCCTCTCCACCGGAGCTCAAGACTTGATGTATTCATCCAGCCACCGGTGACACTCGAGTGCGAATTGCCCAGAGCGGTGCGCCAACCAACGGAGGGGCGCCCTCGGCAGGGTCAAACGCCGCTCATCGGCCGACGGTCGTCAGGCGACTTACAGACCGCCCAGCGCACCGACGATCTCCGCCTGCAGTTCGGCATCAAGTTCTCCTGCAGGAAGAGGTCTACGCCTGGCGAAACACAGGCTCGTCCCACTCGTGCGGTGGCTTCCTCGTTCTCGAACGCTGGAGACTGACCTCCCGGTCCCTACCGTCGTGTACGGCACGAACGGTCACGCCTCGGCACCGGAGTGTGATCGACCACGAACCACAACTCTCGTACGAGTAAACCGACTCGATGACCTGTGCCGGGATCGCCTTCAGCGCGGTCGCGAGGTCGACCATTCCCCTTGAAGTGTCCAATTGGATAGTCCTGGGCTTCCATGGGTGAGTGGGAGAAACTACGGACGTGAGCATTCGCCAAAGGTCGACGGTCTGCGCCTCCTGCTCAGCATACCAACAGATGCCGGTCGTAACAGGAACGAGAACGAAGTCGCCCGCGGTCGACGCGTCAGTGACTCCGCGGGTCCTGTTCTGATCCCGATTCCGGCCGGCTCGTATGCTCCAACGATGAATTCCGAAATCGGCGAGAGTGTATACGCTCAAACGCCGCTGAAGGGAGCATGATGAACCACAGTCATTCCGCAGAGATTCGACTTTCGGCCGACGGCATCGCAATATCCAGAAGCTCGTCGCGGACACGCCTATATGCCTGCCGGGCGTGCCCTCGGGGGCTGGCTATCGCCTTCTGCTCTTCGAGACCGCGCTTCAAGGTACTGATGGTGCCGGCAGCGGTCGACGGGACGACCCAACTCGGAATGTAGGGTTCCTCCTCCGCGCGCATGTCGCGAATCGTCCACACTCCCCCGCCTCGGCGCGCTTGGCGCGGGTACCGTTACCATACGTTAGCCTGCGCTTTCTATCGCCGCTGGCCCTGCCGTTTTAATAGGCTTGCCGAGGTCCTCAATCGTCTCCCCCACATTGCGACGTGCGCGTCCATGTCCCCTGCGATATCGCGCGGATGATGAGCTGTTATCGCAGCTGAGCTGGGATTTTGTCCGGGGCTCGTCTGCCCGACGTGGTACGATCAACGGCCCGTCGTCACAAACGCAGCATGCCGTGAGCGCCGCGTGGGCGGTATTCGTTGCTCAGCGCGTCACCTGCTCGACGGGGCCTCCGCCATGCCGCAGTATTCACTGCAGACGCGCGTCCCTTAAACAGTCATCGCAGAGTTTGCCCGTGACTACGCTCCAGTCCGTCTCACAGCCGCATGAGTACTACGAGCTGATTCTTCAATCGATTGGCGAGGGTGTGCATGGCCTCGATGCACGGGGACACATCACGTTCGTCAATCACGCGGCCACAGCGATGCTCGGATGGACCGCCGAGGAACTCATTGGGCAGCGCCAACATCCGTTGATCCACCACAGTCGGACGGATGGCACTCCGTACGCCGAGAGCGACTGTCCCATACTTGCGGCGCTGCGTGAGGGACAAGTGTTCCGCCGCGATGGCGAGGTGTTCTGGCGGCGCGACGGCACGAGTATTCCCGTCGACTACATCGCGACGCCGATTCGACAGGATGGCGCGATCGTTGGCGCCGTCGTCGCCTTCCGCGACGTGGCCGATCGGCAGCGCATCAGCCGTCAACTGGCATTGGAGCAGGCTCGGCGCTCGGAAGGCGAACGGCTGGCGCAGGAACTTCAGCGAGTGTTCATGCAGGTACCGGCGGCAATCTGCACGACGCGCGGCCCCGATCACATCATCGAAAGTGCGAACGCTGTCTATCAGCAACTCGTCGGGCGGCGCGATCTCGTCGGCAAGAGCAAGCGCGAGCTGCTGGCGGAAGCATCCGAGAGGGACGCCGACGTCCTCGATCGTGTGTACAGGTCGGGTGAACCCTATATTGGAAGTGAAGTGCGCCGGGTGTGGGATCGTGGCACCGGCACGCCGGAAGAAGGGTACGTCAACGTGGTGTATCAGCCGCTGCGCGATGCCAGCGGCGGCGTCTACGGCATCATGTCGCACCTCGTGGATGTCACCGAGTTGGTTCGCTCCCGGCGGTTGCTCGAACAGCATGCGGAGGAGTTGGACAGGCTGACGCAGTCGCTCTCACGCATCAACCGAGAGCTCGATCAGTTTGCGTACATCGCATCGCATGACCTCAAGGCGCCGCTGCGCGGCATCGCGAGCTTGGCCACGTGGATCGAGGAGGATCTGGGGCCGAAGCTGGGCGACGAGAGCCGGCAACATTTGTCGCTGCTGCGTTCGCGCGTCCGTCGCATGGAGACGCTGATTGAGGGACTCCTGCAGTACTCGCGGGCGGGCCGCGTTCGCAATCGGATCGAGACGGTGCACGTGGGCGCCCTCCTGGACGAAGTGGTCGAGATGCTCGGTGCGCCGCCGGGCGCGGCGATCGAGATCGCACCCGGGATGCCGGCGCTTGAAACCGAGCGACTGCCGTTACAACAGGTCTTCCTGAATCTGATCGGCAATGCCATCAAGCATGCCGGCCGACCTGACGTCGAGGTGAAGGTCACAGTCCGTGATGCCGGCGAGTTCTTCGAGTTTGCGATTACGGACAACGGCCCTGGCATTCCCACACAGTTTCACGGCAAGGTCTGGGAGATGTTTCAGACGTTGCAGCCCCGCGACACGGTCGAGGGCGCCGGTATCGGACTCGCGCTCGTCAAGAAGAACGTCGAGAACCGCGGTGGCCGTGCGTGGCTGGAGTCCGACGGATCCGCTGGGTCGACGTTTTACTTCCTCTGGCCGAAACTTCTCGAACAGGACGCCTGACGATGGCCGACGACGACAGACTGCTGCACATCTTGCTGGTGGAGGACGACCAGGTCGACGTGATGAACGTGAAGAGGGCGTTCGAAAAGAACAAGATTCTCAATCCTCTCTACGTGGCACCCAATGGACTCGAGGCGCTTCGGATGCTCAGGGATGGCAGCGTCCCGGCACAACGTCGTCTCGTGCTGCTGGATCTCAACATGCCTGCCATGGGTGGGATCGAGTTTCTCCGCGAGCTGCGCGCGGATCCCACGCTGCGACTGACACCGGTGGTCGTGCTGACGACGTCGGGCGATGAGAAAGATCGGCTGAACGCCTACGACTTTCACGTCGCCGGGTACCTTCGGAAGCCAGTCGAGTTCCCGAATTTCATGGAACTGACCGCCGCCTTGAACAAGTACTGGACGCTCGTGGACATGCCCTAAAGGGGGACACCGTGCACATCCTGCTGGTAGATGACGACGAGGTCGACCGACTCGCCGTGGTGCGGGCGCTTCGGGCTGCCGGACTGGATGCAACACTCCGCGAGGTGGCCAGCGTCCCCGCCGCCGTGACGGCCCTCGGCGAATCGGCGTTCGACTGTGTGCTCCTCGACTATCAGCTGCCTGGCGGTGACGGCCTCGACGTCCTGCGAACGGTCAAAGAGGAGGATACCGGCACGCCGGTGATTATTCTGACCGGCCACGGCGATGAACAGACCGCCGTGGAGTTCATGAAAGCGGGCGCCGCGGACTACCTGCCCAAACAGGCCCTCTCAGCCGACCGGCTGGCTCAGAGCCTTCGCTATGTGATCGAGCGCCGCCAGCTCGAACGCGAGCGTGACGAGCTGCTGATCCGCGAGCGCGAGGCACGCGCAGAGGCCGAGCGCGCGAACGAGGCGAAGGATCTGTTTCTGGCGACGCTGTCGCATGAATTGCGCACCCCGCTGAACGCGATCCTGGGTTGGGCCCGCATCCTCAACGATCGAGCGCTCGACCGAAACCGGGTGCGGCACGCGATTGGCGTCATCGAACGCAATGCGAACGTTCAGCTGCAATTGATCAACGACCTGCTGGATGTCTCCCGGATCATCTCTGGCAAGTTGGAACTGCAGATGACATCTATCGATCCCGCCAAGATCTGCGAGGCGGCGCTCGACGCAGTTCGTCCGGACCTCGACGCGAAGGGAATTGCCGTCGAGAAACAGATCGATGCCGATCTGAGACCGATCCTCGGTGACGCAGCCCGCCTGCAGCAGGTGGTCTGGAATCTCTTGTCGAACGCCATCAAGTTCAGCGGGACGGGTGGGAAGATCCGGCTCGAGGTCCGCCAGTTCGCTTCACAGGTGCTGATCGTGGTGGCCGACAACGGTCGCGGAATTGCGGCGGAGTTCCTGCCTCACATTTTCGATCGATACAGCCAGGCCAAAGTCGCCGATCGACAATCGCACGGCGGCCTGGGGCTCGGCCTCGCGATCGTCCGTAACCTCGTCGAGATGCACGGAGGCAGCGTGTACGCGGCAAGCGACGGAGAGGCGAGCGGCGCGACGTTTACGGTGCTCTTGCCGCTTGAAACCAGCCGTCGGATCGCCACTCGGCCAGTACGCAAGGCCGCCCCGCAGAGGCGGACCGAGCGCGTGGACGGGATCAAGGTGCTGTTTATCGACGACAGTGCGGATGCACGCGATTTGGTATCGACGATCTTGGCCGACCGTGGAGCGATCATCAGGACGTGTGACTCGACGGATGCCGCGTTGGCGGCATTGGCGCGTGAGCGTCCGGACGTGATCATTTCCGACATCGAGATGCCGGGTGGTGACGGCTACGAGATGATTCGGGCGCTGCGCCTCCGCGACGAAGACAGCGCCGCGCCGATTCCGGCGATTGCGCTGACCGGCACGACCCGGACGGAGGACCGCATCCGGATGCTTGCGAGCGGCTTCCAATTGCACGTGCCGAAACCGGTGGATCCTGGAGAACTCGTCGCGGCCGTCGCGGCGCTGGCGGCCCAGTATCGCGCACCTCGATCACACGGGCAGCCAAAGGAGCCGACACCGCCGTCGCGGGCGCACTGAAGCGGCATGAGCGAGGCCATGCACAGTTTGCCGAAACCTGACTTCCGCGCGTTGTTCGAATCCGCCCCTGGTCTGTACCTCGTTCTGACCCCCGAATTCCGGATCGTCGCGGTCAGCGATGCCTATCTGACCGCGACGATGACGACACGGGAATCGATTCTGGGCCGCGACATCTTCGACGTATTTCCCGACAATCCAGGCGATCCGGAAGCGACGGGTACCCGAAACCTGCGCGCATCACTGACCCGTGTCCTCGACCATCGCCGGGCTGATGTCATGGCGGTGCAGAAATACGACATTCGTCGTCCGGAGGCCGAAGGCGGCGGATTCGAGGAGCGGTACTGGAGTCCGGTGAACTGTCCCGTGATGGAAGGTGACCGTGTCGCCTACATCATTCACCGTGTCGAGGATGTCACGGAGTTCGTTCGACTCAAACAGCACGGCGTCGAGCAGAACAGGCTGACCGAGGAGCTGCGCGAGCGCGCGGACACGATGGAAGCGGAGATCTTCCAGCGCGCCCAGCAGCTGCAGGAGGCCAATCGTCAGCTGCGCCTGGCGAACGAGGAGCTCGCCCGGCGAGACCACGAACGGACGCTGCTGTACGAGCAGCTGCGGCGGTTGGATCAGTTGAAGACGAAGTTCTTCGCCAACGTCAGCCACGAGCTGCGGACGCCGCTGGCGCTCATTCTCGGACCGATCGAAACGATCCTTCGCTCCGGTGATCTCGATCCGGGCCACCGCCGCGACCTGGAGGCGACGGGCCGGTCGGCGCAGCTGCTGCTGAAGCACGTCAACGACCTGCTCGACGTCGCCAAGCTCGAAGCCGGCAAGATGGTGGTCCAGTATGCCGACGTGCGTCTGGCGGCGCTCGTTCGTCAGACGGCCGGCACTTTCGACGGACTGGCGCAGGATCGCGGGATCAGGTACGAGGTTGACACCCCCGAGCAATTCGACGCGCAGGTCGATCCCGACAAGATGCAGCGGATTCTGATCAACCTGCTGTCGAACGCGTTCAAATTCACGCCGCGGGGCGGTCGCATTTCCTGCCGGCTGAGCACGGGACTGCTCCCGTCCGCGAGATCATCCGCGGTCATTACGGTCAGCGACAGCGGCCCCGGTGTCCCCGAGGAGCTCCGTCCGCTGATCTTCGATCGGTTCTATCAGGCCGAGGATTCGAGCACGCGGCGGTTCGGTGGCACCGGTTTGGGCCTGGCGATCGCGAAGGATTTCGTCTCGCTGCACGCCGGCACGATCACTGGGGGGGAAACGCCGGGCGGAGGCGCCACGTTTGTCGTCGAGGTTCCCGTTCACGCCCCTGCGGGAACCGCCGTGTCACCGGTCCGTCAGGTGCCCACATTGCGAGCCAGCGCACACCAACTCGCGCAGGAGGCCATTCTCGCCCTCGCCGAACCGACGCCGCGGGCGGCTGGCAATGAAGATATCGCTCCGGCCGATGCTCCCCTCGTCCTCGTCGTGGAAGACAACGTCGCGATGAATGAATTCATCAGCGCCACCCTTCGCGACCGATATCGTATTGCGACAGCCTTCGACGGGGATGAGGCCTTCAAGAGCGCGCTAACGCTCAAGCCGGATTTGATCATTGCCGACGTGATGATGCCCGAGGTCAGCGGCGATCAGCTGCTCGATCGGCTCCAGGCGCACCCGGAACTGCGCGAGGTGCCGGTGGTGATGCTGACAGCCAAGGCGGAGGATCAGCTGCGTGTCTCGCTCCTCTCCCGCGGCGCGGCCGATTACCTCACGAAGCCCGTGGTCGTCGAAGAAATGCGCCAGCGCGTGGCGACTCTGCTCGCCGTGAAGCGCAGCCGCGACCTGCTTCGCCGCGAGCTCGCGAGCAAGGACACCGATCTCGAGGGTCTGGTCAAAGCGCTGGCGGCGCGACAACGGGAGACCGAGGCGGCGCGCGCGCAGGCCGAGGCGGCCGGCCGCGCCAAAGACGCCTTCCTTATGCGGATTTCCAACGAGTTGCGTGAGCCCCTCACGCCGATTTTCGGTTGGACCCGGCTCCTCAGAACAAATTCACTCGGTCAGGAACAGGTCGCCCATGTCCTCGACGTGATCGACCGGAGCATTGACAGGCAGCAGCGTCTGATCAAAGAGCTGGTCGAGTTGTCGCGCGCGGTGAGCGGAACGATCGCCCTCGAGATGGAACCGGTGGACCTCGTCGATGTACTCGAGACCGCCGTTGATACGTTACGGCCGGCGGCGGAGGCGCGCAGAATCCAGATCCACATCTCGGCTGAGCGGACGGATCGGTGCGTCGTCATGGCGGACCCGAATCGCCTGCGCCAGGCCCTCTGGCACGTTGTCGCCAATGCGGTGAAGTTCTCGCCGCCCGACGGGCGCGTCGACATCGCGGTGATGTGCGGCGATGAGCAGGCGGAAATCGCCGTCCGTGACTACGGACAAGGGATCGACCTGCAGCAGTTGCCGCGCGTGTTCGACCCCTTTCAATCCGCGGATCCGGCGGCGTCCAGCCCCGGGCTTGGCATCGGACTCAATATGGCCCGACATCTGGTCGAGCTGCACGGCGGCACGATGTGGGCGGAGAGTGCCGGGCCAGGACACGGGTCGACGTTCACGATACGACTTCCACTCGCGGCTCCGTCTGTCGTGGCCGTGCCGCAGCCGAGGGCGTCGGCGTCACGCCGTGGTCGAAGTCCTGTCGATCTGGATGGTGTCACCGTCCTTGTTGTCGAAGACGAGCCGGACACCCGAGAGTTGCTCTCGTTTCTGCTCGAGTTGTCGGGCGCACACGTGGCCACCGTCGACAATGCCGGGGCGGCGCTTGCCGCCGTGTCAGATTCCCGTCCCGATGTCATCATCAGCGATATCGCGATGCCCGGTGGAGATGGCCACGCATTCATCCGCAGACTCCGCGAACTGCCCGCGCCGCCACCAGTCATCGCACTTACTGCGTATGGAAATCCTGACGATCCTGATGAGATGCTGCGCGAGGGATTCCGCCTCTCACTCTCGAAGCCGGTTGAACCGGCGGCCATTGTAGAAGCTGTCGCGACTCTCGCGCGCCTTGAGAACCGGTGACGATACCGCTAAGCCTCGGTGTCGGGTTGTGAGGGAGCAGGGTAGATCGAATGAATTTGGCCGTTTTCTGGGAGTTGGCGCTTCAAGCGACTAAATTTAAGCGCCACAACTGCAGATAATGGTGGTTGCGAGCCCCCGCAACCAGTTTTTGACTTGTCGGCTGACAATTGGCTGACAATCGGTAGAACCTCAGAGGGCGCTTCGGCGCCCTTTTTCACGTACGGACGAGGCCGCGACCGCGTGACCAGGATCGTTCTCGACGTGCGGGACGACATCGTAGCGCGGCTCGCGAGGCCTGGGGCGACGTGTCGCGCGGCGCCCTCATGACCATAGCCGTCGCCGGTTATCGAGACGGGACGCCCTCGCACGAGGAGGTGGGACGCGCCTTCGGCCGGCCTTAGGCTCGGCTTAGACCTGACATGGATGCCTGCGGCCACCCGAGAGGAGCTGCACAAGCGTGAACCGGATCCCGCGTCCCGTCGGGATGCCTCCATGATGTTCTGGCGCGACGCCCGAGCGCAGTTTCACGATCGCGTGGCGATAAAAGCAAGCGCCTCTTCTTGCGAAGGCCCAACCACAGCAACCGACGGCGTTGCGGGTCCTCGATGGCGTCAAGCACCATCAACCGCTGAATCGCGTGGTTTCTACGCGCGCCGCTGGTTGACGTGCTAGAGCAGGCATGCTTCGTCGGTCAGCGAGACGATTTCCTCATCGGACACCGGCAACCGGCCAACCACTAACCACGAACCAACGTGTTGAACACCTCTCTCACGTGCCGCTCCGTGTCCTCGAACGTTCCGTCCGTCCGAATCACGTAGTCCGCCCGCCGAAGCTTCTCCTCAATCGGCCGCTGCGCCGCGATCCGCTGCCGTGCCTCGGCCTCGGACAATCCATCGCGCTCCATCACGCGGCGAAGCTGCGTCTCCGGCGTGCACGCGGCGACGATGACCGCGTCGAAATCACGGTCGCGGCCCACCTCGTACAAGAGCGGGATGTCGGCAATGGCAAACCGGTGGCGCGCCGGATCGAGAGTCGCGAACCACGCCTCGGTCGCGCGGCGGACCTCGGGATGCACGATTGCCTCGAGGTCTTTGCGAGCCTGCGGATCGGCAAAGACGATGCGCCCGAGCTTCTGACGGTCGAGCGAGCCGCCGGCATCGAGCACCTGGGGCCCAAAACGGCCGACGACGGCGGCCAGCGCCGCGGTGCCGGGCGACACGGCCTCACGCGCCAGGGCATCCGAGTCGATCGTCGGGACGCCCAGCGCCTCGAAGCGCGAGCGGACGTGGCTCTTGCCAGTGGCGATCCCGCCGGTGAGCGCGATGCGGCGAACGCGTGAGGCCACCGAACCTCCCGGAGGCCTAAAGCCCTCCGGCTACCACGCCCCCTCGGCGCGGCCGCGGGCAGCCCGCAGTGTGTTCCACATCAGCATCGTCACGGTCAGCGGACCGACGCCGCCGGGGACCGGCGTGAGCGCCCCGGCGACCTCGGCGACGTCTGGGTGCACGTCGCCGACGAGCACGGATCCCCGTTCGCGAAACCGAGCGAGCTTCGGGTGGCCATCCGGAAACAGTGCCGACGCGACGCCCGCATCGGTGATCGTATTCATGCCGACATCGATGACGGTCGCACCCCGTTTCACGAACGTCTTCGTGACGAGACCCGGGCGACCCACCGCGGCGACCAGGATGTCGGCCTCGCGGCAGACGGCCGGGAGATCGGCCGTTTTCGAGTGACAGACGGTGACGGTGGCGTCGCGCTGGAGCAGCAGCAGCGCCAGAGGCTTGCCGACGATATCGCTGCGCCCGATGACGCAGGCCCGCCGTCCCGCGATCGCGATGTCCTCCCGCACCAGGAGCTCGACGATGCCCGACGGCGTGCAGGCGACGAGCGCCGGCCGGCCCTGCACCATGCGGCCGACGTTGGCGGGCGTGAAGCCGTCGACATCCTTTTCGGGCGCAATCGCGTCGAAGACGCGCGACGCGGCGTCGGCGCCGAGCGCTTTCGGCAGCGGCGACTGCACGAGGATGCCGTCGTGCGCATCACTCCCGTTGAGGCGCTCGACGAGCGCGAGGACGTCGGCGAGCGACGCCGATTCCGGCAGGCGCTCGAGATCGGCGCGGAAGCCGACGTCGCCGCCGGCTTTGATCTTGTTGCGGACGTACACCTCGGAGGCGGGATTGTGGCCGACGAGGACGATGGCGAGGCCGGGCGGCCGTCCGTGCCGCCGCGCGAAGTCCGCCACCTCCGGTGTGAGCTCCTGTTGGATCTGCCGGGCGAGCGCCTGGCCGTCCAGCAGCCGCGCAGTCATCTGCAGTCATTCTAGGGCACCCCAGCGCGCAAAGTCCGCGCGCCGGGGACCCCCGCTACAATGACCGGCATGCAGCCAGCGCGCAAAGAGAACGTCGCGACGCTCGATACCGAGTTCCGCCGCGGGCTCGGCCTCTTCGATTCGACGATGGTGGTGGCCGGCTCGATGATCGGCTCCGGCATCTTCATCGTTTCGGCCGCGATGTCGCGGCAGCTCGGAAGTCCGGGCTGGCTGCTGACGGCGTGGATCGTCACCGGCATCCTCACCGTGACCGCCGCGCTCGCCTACGGCGAGCTGGCCGCCATGATGCCGCGCGCCGGCGGTCAGTATGTCTACCTTCGCGAGGCCTACTCGCCGCTCTGGGGATTCCTCTACGGCTGGACGCTCTTCCTGGTGATCCAGACCGGCACGATCGCGGCGGTGGCCGTCGCCTTCGGCCGGTTCGCCGGCGTCCTGGTGCCGTGGATCGCCGAGGACCGCTATCTCGTTCCGCCGGTGCACCTGTCGAGCGGATACGCCATTTCGCTGTCGACGGTGCAGCTCGTCGCAATCTTCATGATCGCGCTCCTCACCTGGACGAACACCCGCGGTCTCAAGTGGGGTAAGTGGATTCAGAACACGTTCACCACGACGAAGACGGGCGTCCTCGTCGCGCTCATCCTGATCGGCCTTCTGCTGGGCTGGAATACCGAGGCGGTGGCGGTGAACTTCGGCAGCTTCTGGGAGCCACGCGATTTCGAGGCCATCGCCCCAGGCGTCTCCGCGGCGACCGCGTACGGCATCTTCGTCGCGCTCTGCGTCTCGCAGACGGGCTCGCTCTTCTCGGCTGACGCGTGGAACAACATTACCTTCACCGCCGGCGAGGTCCGGGATCCGCATCGCAACATTCCACTCTCGCTGGCGTTCGGGACGATCCTCGTGATTACGCTGTTCGTCCTCGCCAACGTCGCCTACCTGGTCACGCTGCCGCTCGGCGCCATTCAGCAGGCGCCTGCCGACCGCGTCGGCACGGCAGCCTTCGAGGCGATCTTTCCGGGCATCGGTGTCGCGGTGATGGCCGCCGCCATCATGATCTCGACGTTCGGCTGCAACAATGGCCTGATTCTCGCCGGCGCCCGCGCCTACTATGCGATGGCGCGCGACCGGCTGTTCTTCGGCCGGGCCGGACGGCTGAATGCCGCCCGCGTGCCGGCGTGGGGACTCGTCGTGCAGGGACTCTGGGCGTCGGCGCTCGTGCTGCCACGCACGTATGACGCCCCGACCGGACGATACGGCAATCTGTACGGAAACCTGCTCGACTACGTGATCTCGGCCGCGCTGCTCTTCTACATTCTGACGATCGGCGGCATCTTCCGCCTTCGTGTCACGCGACCCGAGGCGCCGCGCCCGTACCGGGCGGTTGGCTATCCATGGATGCCGGCTCTCTACATCGCCGGCGCCGCAACAATCCTGATCGTGCTGCTGATCTACCGGCCCGCCACAACGTGGCCGGGCTTCCTCATCGTCCTGCTGGGGCTCCCGGTCTTCCTCGCGATGCGCGGGCGATGACGACGCCGACCGCCGTGACGATCGCGCCGAGCGCGATGATGTTGAGCGAGAAGCGGTCCGCGATCTCCGGCGTCACGCGGATGCCGACGCGGCTCGTCAGCGCGTCGAGCTCGCTCCAGCGCGCCAGCATCTCGTTCGTCACCCCCCACTCCGTCAGCAGCGCCAGCACGAGAATCGCCGCTCCGTTGAACAGCAGCAGGTAGCCCGCGATCTTCAAGGTGTTGCCGAGCTCCTCGCCGGCGCCGCGCGCCGCCTGCTCGCGCCGGTCCGCGAGCGGACTGTGCCGCCGGCCGTAGAACCAGTAGATCAACATCCCGATGTCGAGCCAGACCAGCAGGCGAACCCACGTCATCACCGACAGGCTCACCATCAGGTACAGACACGAGAGCACGCCGAGCACTGGAATCACGGCGCCGCCCGGGACCCTGAACGGCCGGTGCGCATCGGGCCTGGTCGCACGCAGCACGATCACCGCCATGCACACGACGACAAACGCGAAGAGCGTGCCGATGCTCGTCATCTCGCCGACGACCTGAATCGGCACCAGGCCCGCGGTAATCGCTACGATGACGCAGGTGATGATCGTGGTGATGTAAGGGGTCTGGAATCGCGGGTGCACCTTGCTGACGCCCTGTGGGAGCAGCCCGTCGCGGCTCATCGAGAAGAAGATCCGCGGCTGACTCATGAGCATGACGAGCAGGACGCTGGTGATCCCGGCTACGGCGCCGGCCGAGACGAGCCCCGCGGCCCAGTCCTGGTCGATGACGGACAGGGCAAAGGCGACCGGCGCATTGAGAAACTGCGCATTCTCCCGGTACTCGACGACCGGAATGATGCCGCTCAAGACGGCCGCGACCGCCACGTAGAGAACCGTGCAGACAACGAGCGACGCGATGATGCCGATTGGAAGATCCCGCTTGGGGTTCCTCGCCTCCTCCGCCGTCGTCGACACCGCGTCGAAGCCGATGTAGGCGAAAAAGACGACGGCCGCGCCGGTCATGACGCCCGACCAAGCATAGGGCATGAAGGGCGTCCAGTTCTCGGGATTGACGTACCAGATGCCGGCGACGAGGAAGAACAGCACGGCCGCGATCTTGATCGCGACCATGACGGCATTGAACCGTGCGCTCTCGCGGATGCCGACGACGAGCAGGATCATGATGAGGAACACGATGATGACCGCGGGCAGATTGATGACGGCGCCGGGCGCGGCCGCGGGCGCCGCCGTCATCCACGTCGGCAGCGCGATGCCGAAGCCCGCCAGAATGCGCTGGAAGTAGCCGCTCCAGCCGATCGCCACCGTCATCGACCCGACCGCATACTCGAGAATCAGGTCCCAGCCGATCATCCAGGCGAAGATCTCGCCGAGCGTGGCGTAGGCGTAGGTATAGGCGGAACCCGCGATCGGAATCATCGCCGCGAACTCGGCGTAGCAGAGTGCGGCAAACGCGCAGGCGAGACCCGCAGCCATATAGGACACGGCGATGGCCGGGCCGGCCTGATTGGCCGCGGCGGTGCCGGTCAGCACAAAGATGCCGGTGCCGATGATCGCGCCGATCCCGAGGAGCGTCAGGTCCCACGCCGTGAGCGTGCGGCGGAGCCCCTTGCCGCCCTGCTCGACGTCACTCACCAGCTGCTCGATCGACTTCGTCTTCAGCAGGTTCGAGTCCATGGGGCGCGATTATAGGCCGAGAGCTGCGAGGTAGGCGGCAACACGCGCGCGCGGGTCGCCGCCCGTGAGCAGATCCGCGATGACGGCGATGCTCGACGCGCCGACGGCCATGACCTCCGGTGCACGCTCGAGCGTGATGCCTCCAATCGCCACGACAGGGCATCGGCGCGATCGGCGCGCCGCCTCGGCGACGCGCTGGAGGCCGACCGCCTCGTAGCCTGTCTCCTTGGTTTGCGTGCCGAACACGGGACCCACCGCGATGTAGCTGATCGGCTCCTCGACGGCGGCGTCGATCTGCGCGACCGTGTGCGTCGAGTACCCGACGATCGCCTCCGGGCCGAGCAGCCGCCGGGCCCTCGCCGGCGGCAGGTCCTCTTGGCCGACGTGCACGCCCGCCGCACCGGCGAGCAGGGCCAGATCGGCGCGATCGTTCACGACAATCCGGGCACCGTACGGATCCGCCGCTCGGACCAGCTCGTCGGCATAGCTCAGAAAGACGCTGGAGGGGAGCCGCTTGGCGCGGAGCTGAATGAGCTTGGCCCCGCCTTCGAGAAACGCCGCGGCGAGACGCCCCACCTCCCAGCCGGCGGCGGCCGCGACGTCGACGTCGAGAATGGCGTGCAGCGGGAACAGCGCTTACACCGCCTCCGCCAGATTGCCGGGCTTCGGCTTGGGTGTGTAGCGATCCATGAAGCCGGTACCGAGGCGCCCCGCCGTGAACTCGGGGTCGGCCAGAACCCTCAGATGGAGCGGCACAGTCGTCTTGATCCCTTCGATGACGGTCATCTCGAGGGTCCGCCGCATGCGTGCGATCGCTTCCTGGCGATCGCGGCCGTGGGTGATGACCTTCGCGATCAGCGAGTCGTAATAGGGCGAGACGGTGCATTCAGCATGCGCGAACGTATCGACGCGCACGCCGGGGCCGCCTGGCGCGCTGAACGCATGGATGACGCCAGGTGACGGCGAGAACGTCTCCGGGTCCTCGGCATTGATCCGGCACTCGATCGCGTGACCCGTGAAGGTCACCTCACTCTGCTTGAACGACAGCCGTTCGCCGGCGGCAATCCGGATCTGTTCCTTGACGATGTCGAGGCCCGTCACCATTTCGGTGACCGGATGCTCCACCTGGAGGCGCGTGTTCACCTCCATGAAGTAGAACCTGCCGTCCTGATCCATCAGGAACTCGAACGTGCCGGCGTTGGTGTACTGCACGGCCCGGGCGGCGTCGACGACGAGCGCGCCCATCTTCCGCCGCACCTTGTCGCTCAGCGCCACGGAGGGTGATTCTTCGACGAGCTTCTGGTGCCGCCGTTGAATCGAGCACTCGCGCTCGCCAAGGTGCACGAGATTGCCGTGATGGTCGCCGAGCACCTGGAATTCGATGTGGCGCGGATTCTCGAGGTACTTCTCGATGTAGACGTCGCCGACGCCGAAGGCGGCCTCCGCCTCGCGCTGCGCCGTCCGCAGCGCGAGGCTCATGTCCGCGGCACTGCGCACGACGCGCATGCCGCGGCCGCCACCCCCCGCGACCGCCTTGATGATGACGGGGTAGCCGATGTCCTTCGCCCACTTGAGCGCCCGCTCTTCGCTCTCGACCGGGCCGTCGCTCCCGGGGAGCAGCGGCACACCGGCTTTCCTCATCGCGCGGCGGGCGCGCGCCTTGTCGCCCATCAGCTTGATGACGTTCGGGTCGGGGCCGATGAACCGGATGTGGCACGCCTCGCAGACTTCCGCGAGGTACGCGCTCTCCGAGAGGAACCCATAGCCGGGGTGAATGGCATCGGCGCCGGTAATCTCGGCGGCGCTGATGATGGCGGGGACGTTCAGGTAGCTGTCGGCGCTCCGGGCCGGGCCGATGCAGACGTCCTCGTCGGCGAACCGGACGTGCAGCGAGTTCTCGTCGGCTTCCGAATAGACCGCGACCGTACGGACGCCCAGCTCCCGGCACGCCACGATGACGCGCAGCGCGATCTCGCCGCGGTTGGCAATCAGGATCTTCTTAAACATGATTCGGGCGGATGGCGAACAGGCGCTCGCCGTACTGAACGGCCTGCCCGTTCTCGACGTACACCTTGATCACCTCGCCGTCGACCTCGGCGTTGATCTCGTTCATGAGCTTCATCGCCTCGATGATGCAGAGCACCTGGCCCTTCTTCACGCGGTCGCCTTCCTCGGCAAACGGCCGCGCGCCGGGCTCCGGGGCGCGGAAGAAGGTGCCGACGATCGGCGACTTGACGATCACGAGCTCCACGTCCTCCTCGGCCGGCGTCAGCGCAGGCGGCGCGGCGGGCGGCACGGCCGGCATCGACGGCGCCGCCGCGGGCGCTGCGGGCGGATGGACGTGCGGCGCCACCGGGTGCGCCGCGTGCTTGCGGATCCGCAGCTTGACGTTGTCGCGCTCGAGCTCGAACTCGCTCAGCTCGTGCTCCCGCATCATTTCCAGAATCCTGGTGATCTCGTCAAAGTCCATTGTCAGAAGGCCTCAGGCTCAGGCCTCAACCCTCAGACCCTGATTCCTGAGACAGCCCTGTAGCCTGGGGCCTTGGGCCTGAGGCCTACAGCGCCAGGAGTTCACGTGACACCGTCGTCAATAACTCATATCCAGCGTCAGTGACCAGCACGTCGTCCTCGATCCGGACGCCGCCGAAACCCGGCAGGTACGCGCCCGGCTCGATGGTGAACACCATGCCCGGCGCGAGCGGCACCGGCGGAACGTCCGGGCGCGGCCGGGTGATGCGTGGCTCCTCGTGAACATCGAGGCCGAGGCCGTGGCCCGTGCCATGGCCGAACGCGGCGCCCAGGCCGCGCTCCTCCAGAACCTGGCGCGCGGCGCCATCCACGGCCGTCGTGTCGACGCCCGGACGCACCGCCCCGAGGGCGGCCTGCTGCGCGTCGTACACCGCGGTGTAGAGTCGATGGGCCTCGGGCGACGGCGGCCCGATCGACACGGTCCGGGTCAAGTCGCAGCAGTATCCGTCCAAGACCCCGCCGAAGTCCAGCACGACGAGGTCGCCCTTGGCGAGGATCCGATCGCCGGCGCGGTAGTGCGGGAGCGCCGCATGCGGCCCCGACGCCACGATCGTGTCGAAGGCCGTCCGCTCGTACCCCGCGTCGCGCATCGCCGCCTCGAGCGCGGCGGCCACCTGCCGCTCGGTCGCCCCCGCTTTCGCGGCGGCAAATGCCGCGCGCGCAACCGCGTCCAGGCGATGGGCGGCCTCCCGCAGTACTGCAATCTCCGCGGCGTCCTTGACGATCCGTATCTGTTCGACGACCCGCTCCGTCGGACGAAACGTGATCCCGAGCTCACGCCCGTGCGCATTGCGTTCCCACCAGTCGTGCGTCTTCACCGTCACATGCGCGGCCTCGAAGCCGATCACGGTCGCGCCGATGGCCTGGAGACATCCGAGGAGCGCCTCGTCGTAGCTTGCCGGCACGTCCCACACACGCAAATCGGGACAGGCCGCTTCCGAGGCCTGCAGTCCGGCGACCGCCTCCTTGTAACGGAAATCGATGAGCAGATGCGCCGCATCGCGCGTGAGGACGAGCACGCCCGCCGATCCGGCATGATTCGTCAGATACCGGATGTTCGCGGGCGCCGTGACGATGAGCGCGTCGAGCGACAGCGCGTCGCAGGCGTCGCGGATGCGCCGCTGGCGGGCGGCGAGGTCGAGGGTCGAGGGGACGGCCATGGTTGTTCCGGGCCGCGGCGGCGCGGCGCTGCCAGGGCAACATGATATCATGTTGCACATGAAGCGAACCCTCGTGCAGTTCGACGAGGAGACCTATCGACGGCTGCGGCAACGGGCGTTCCGGGAGGAGCGGTCGATTTCCGCCCTCGTGCGCGAGATGGTCGCGGAAGGTCTGGAGGGCAGTACGAGCCGTCGGCGGCCCAGACGCGTTCGGGAACTGCTGTCGGTGGCGGCCGGCCGCTCCAAGCAGGACCGGGGATCTCCGGTCTCGGAGAAGCATGACGAGGCGCTGGCCGCCGCCATGGAGAAATGATCTTCCTCGATACGTCGGCCATCTACGCCTGGGCTGACCGGGCCGATCCCAACCATCGCGCCGCGGTGCGGCGCCTCCAGGCGATCCTGGACCGCCACGAGGAGCTGCTGACCCACAACTACGTGCTCGTGGAATCGCTGGCGCTGCTCCAGGCGCGGTTGGGTCTGCGCGCGGCGATCAAGCTGACCAAGGACGCGGCGACGTTCGTCATCGACTGGGTCGACGACGAATTGCACGCGGCCGGCGTCGCCGAGCTCGAGCGGTCCGCACGACGGCAGCTCAGCCTCGTCGACCACGTCAGCTTCCTCGTCATGAAACGCCGACACGTCGACACCGCATTTGCCTTCGACCCGGATTTCACGGCCGCAGGGTTCCGGACGTTCGAGGAGTAGGCGCGGGCGCCGCCGCCTCAGAGCGCGGTCGAGATCAATCCTTCCGGCCGCCACGAGCACGACGACGATTGTCTGCTTCTTCATGTTTCAGTATTTCAGCCTCGGCGTCAGACCGAGCAAAAACGTGACTCGCGTCGCTTTGTCGCCGACGCAATTGGTCGTTGGGGATGGCTGCAGACGACGGCGCCCGCTCGTCACCATGGCATTGGCTCAGCAGACCGCTGCAATCGGCGCCAGGTTGCGCTCGACCCGGCGCTGGAGCTCATCGAGGCGGCGATTGCCAATCGACAGACCTACTACGGTGCCTTCACGGTGAGATCTCTGGTGACCGTCGCTGTACGTCCGGTGCTGTCTTTGACCGTCAGTCGGATGACGTAAGTACGTGCCACCTCGAATGTGTTTGTAGTACTCGCGGACAATGTCGTCGTCGGGCTGTCCCCCTCGCCGAAGTCCCACGTATACTCGGTTATCGTTGCACCGCCAGACGTGATGACACCGGAAGCGTTGAAGCTGACGGTCTGATTCGTCGTGGGGTCGGTCGGCGACATCGTAAACGGGGGCGACGGGAAAGTGATCCCGCTGACGACGGTGATGCTCCGGCTCGCACTCCCTTGCTGGCCGAGGTCGTCGGTCGCGGTGACTGTCACCACGAACGTTCCAACGGAGGTGAACGTCTTCGTCGTTGTCGGCCCTCCTGTGGTCTGAGTGGTTCCGTCGCCAAAGTTCCACGTGAATGTCCGAATGCTGTGGCCTTCCGCCGGGGTTGCCTTGGCGGTGAAGGTGGCCTGTTGTCCCACCGTCGGGGATGTCGGCTCAACCGAGAGTTCGATAGTGGGAGCGGATACGCTCTTGACGGTCACCAGTTTCGCCGTCGAGGCACTCGACCCGGCTGCGTCAACAACCCTCAGGGTGACGGTGTAGGTCGTGGCCGCTGTGAACCTGTGCGTGACGATTCGGCCGTTCCCGATCGAACCGTCGCCGAAATCCCAGAAATAGGCACACGCGTCGAGGCACTCCGTCTGCTCGTCTCGCGTCTTGGACGCATCGAATCGCACGACTTGATTGACTTCCGGAGATGGTGGCGTTACATCAAAGTCGACCGCGGGAATCGTGATATTCGACGCACCGAGCAGGAGAATGCTGAGCGTTCGAGGCACGGCATTGGCGGCATTGTCACCAACGGGAACGACACTGATTCGCACTTCGTTCGCCGGAGTTCCTACGGGCGGCGCGATAAATGTCACCGTCGCTCGGCCATCGCTCGCGGTCACGATGTCGGACGCCGAAACCGTGCCGGAGCTCGACGAGACGCTCAGCCGCTGACCGGAGACCGGACGGCCGGATGCGTCGCGGACCGTCACGGTCACGATCGACTGCGATCTGCCGTCGCGCGGCAGCTGGTCCGGTGTGGCAACCAGCGTCACGGACAGTCCGAACTCCGACGGACCCGAGACCGCCGGGATCGAGGGCTGTTCCACCGTGCACGCGGCTAGTCCGACACCGGCCGCGACGACAGCGAGGAGCTCGATGCGCTTCATCTAGTCAGGATCTCCAAAATTGCCGAACTCGACGCCGAGGCTGCCCGACGCGGTCAGCTCGTGGCCGGCCAGATCGCGTCCGAAAAATGTGACGTCGGCGATCGTCGAAATAATCAGCCCGCTGTCGCGGAGCGCCCGCAGGGGCGCGTCGGCCTTCGCCACATGCCGGACGAGCTCGAAGGTCGTCGCCACCGAGCCCGACGGCGGCACCGTGAAGGTCATGGCCGAATCGAAGGGATGCGGGACGTCGATGCCCGGCGTATTTCGGCCGTCGCTGCGCCGAAAGGTGACGCGATAGCGCGTGATCGTGACTCCGTTGAGGGGACTCGGCGCCGCCACCGTGTCCTTCGGGATGAGCCGCATGGTGACGCGCCCGTTGTCGGCAAACACCGTCGGTACGTTGTCGACGACGGTGATGACGTCGGAGAAGAGCGTCGCGCCGAAGACGGCGCTCGTACCCTCGGCCCCCGATGCAGCCTCGAGTCGATCGATTACTACGAGCATGGGCGACCGGTCCTGACGGAGGACGTCGCTGCTGCATCCAACCGAGACGATCACGACACCCGCAAGAAGCAGTACGGAAGACAGCTTGGCTCGCACGGTCGTTTCTCCTACAGCCTCATGATCCGCGGCGTGATGAAGATCAGCAGCTCGCGGCTCTCGTCGGTGACCTCGTTCCGCTGGAACAGCCAGCCGAGCAGCGGAAGGCGGTACAGGCCCGGCGTGCGGTCCTGCGTCGACTGCTCGCGGCTGACGTAGATTCCGCCGATGACGGTCGTCTCGCCGTTGTTGACGAGCACCTGCGTCAGCGCCCGCTGCGTGTCGATCGGCGGAATGCCGTTGATCGACCGGCTGAAGTCGGGGGACGCGTTCTCAACCGTGATGCGCATGATCACCGTGTTGGCCGCCGTGATCTGTGGCGTAACCAGCAGCGTCAGCGCCGCGTCGCGGAACGTCACGGTCACGGTGTTGTTTGCCACCGTCTGAATCGGAATCTGCACGCCCTGCGTGATCTGCGCCTCGACGTTGTTCTGCGTCGTCACGCGGGGCGTCGACAGCAGGCGCCCCTGTCCGTTGCGTTCGAGGGCAGAGAGAGCCGCATCGAGATTGAAAGCGCCATTGATCGCGCCGAGCGCAAGCCCGACGGCCGACGTCGGATTCGTCGCCGGGAGGTTGACGGCCGTCGATGCCCCTTCAGGTCCCTGCACGACGCCGGTTCGGCCGCCGATCTGTGCCTGGTTCGGAAACGTGAGCGGCAGCGTGTTGCCGAGCTCCGGGATCGCGCGGCCATTGAACCCCCACTGCACGCCGATATTGCGCGCGAAGTCACGATTCGTCTGCACGATGCGCGCCTCGATCTCGACCTGCGGCTCGGGGCGATCGAGGGTGGCGATGAGATCCTGGGCGCGCGCCAGCCGCTCGGGCAGATCGGTCAGGATGAGCGTGTTGGTCCGCACGTCGGTCGTGACGGACCCGCGCTGCGAGAGCACCGTCGCGGTGATCACCGGTTGCACCTGGTCGGCCCGCGCGTAGCTCAGCGTGAACGTACGCGTCTGGAGGATGCCGGCGAGCGCTTGCGCCTCCGCCAGTTTCTGGCGCTCGGCCTCTTCCTGCGCGAGCACCGTGAGCGGCACGATCCGCACGATGGTCCCGTCGACGGCGTAGCCGAGACGGTTGGCGCGCAGAATGATGTCGAGCGCCTGATCCCACGGCACGTCGCGCAGCGCGACGTCCACCGTTCCCTGGATCGACGGGTCGATGACGATGTTCAGACCGCTGATCTCGGCAAAGGTCCGGAGCACCGCGCGAAGATCGGCGCCCTGGAAGTCGAGACTGATCGGGAAGCCGGTGAATCGCGTCTGACCCGGGGCGAGCGGGGGCAGCGGCGCCGACGGGGGGGTCTGCGCAGCCGGAGGCGCGGGAGCCGGTGCCGCCGGAGCGGGTACCTGCGGCGCCGGGGCAGGAGCCGGCGCCTGCGCGAACAGGGCGGATGCCGTCGGCGAAGCCGATCCAGCCGACGGACCCGCCGGATCATCGAACACCACCGTCAGCTCACGCTGGTCCGGCGATGTTTCCAGGCGATACGACGCGCGGCGCGACAGATCCATGACGACGCTGGTCACGAGCGGCGTGTTCGGCTTGAGGCCGATTCGTACGCGCTCGACGGGGCCCACGCCGATCGGCCTCGAGCTCGGCACCGCCGAGGTGACGTTGGCGAGGTCGAGCTGGAGCCGCGGCGCGCCCTCCTGCGGCGCGTCGACGCGCAGCGCCGACAGGCGGGCGCTGCCCGCCAGCGTGACGACGGTGGCCGCACCGCGCCGTGCCGCCCGCACCTCGAGAATCGCGCTCGAGGGCCCCGCCGCGCCGATCGCCCCGACGCTTCGCGCGGGACGATCGAGGCGATCCGCTTCGACGTAGATGACGTTGCGCGCGCTGCGGACGCGCGGCCGCCCCGGCAGCGCCAGATTCAGGCGCACGCGCGCCACGGCTGCGCCGTCAGCCGCGACGGCATTCTCGACCTGAACGGCGGTCACGGGGTGTCGCGGGTCGGGCCTGAACTCGTCGGCAAAACCGTCCGTGGCGATGTCACGCAACTCGACAACGAATGTGTGTGGATCCGGCTGAGCGGCGACGTACGACACCGGATCGGACGCCTCGATCGCAATGACCCCCGCGCGGCCGTCCACGCGCGAGGCGATCGTCTTCAGCGTGGCCGTCGCGGCGCCGGCGGCGCTGGCGACGAGCGATCCCGTGACGGCCGTGAGCACGGCGCAGAGCGCCAGCGCGGCGACGAGTCGGTTCGGGGTGGGTCGTGTCATCAATTCGCCTCGAGCTGTCGGAGCACCTTGCGCACCTCGCGCTGCTTCTCGAGCGAGAGCGGATCGTTCACCTGCTGCAGGATCACGACGTCGTTCTGCGACACCGTGCGGACCGTTCCGTCGGACAGCTTGTCGCCGGGGCGCACGATGTAGGCGCGCTGATCGGCGCCCTGCAGGATCGCCACGAAACCCTCGCGGCTCCGGACCGTGCCGCGCAACGTCACTTCAGCGACGCTCAGACCCGCGAGCCCGGACGGACGCGCCTGCCCGCCGCTCCGCGGGTCCGCGCCGCGTCGAACCAGACTGAGAAAGGGATCGCGCCGCCCCTCCGGGTTGTAGGTGAACCCGGGCGGCTCGATGAGCACATCGGTGTTGATCGGCGGCGCTGTCTGGGGCGCCGGCGGAGCCGGCGGCGCCGCGGGCTTCGGCGCCCCCGGGACCGGCGGAGCCGCCTGCGGCGGAGGCGTCTGGGCGGCCGCCGACGCGGCCACTATCACCGCGAACACCAGTGCGAGGACGAGACGCATGATCATCCTCGTCCGCCGGGCGTGCCCGCGCGACCGCGGCCTGCCGGTGGGGCAGCTCCACCGGCCGGGTCGGCGCCGGCCGGCGGCGGCTCGATCAGCACGAACGTCGTGGCCGTACATTCGGCCCTGATCGTCGTGCTGGGCGTCGGGTTGTCGCGCGCTTCGATTTCGATGCTGTTGACGTTGATGATGCGCGGGAACTTGCTGACGCGCTCGAGGAAGAGCCCGAGGTTGTGGTACGTCCCCTCGAGCTGGAGGCCGATCGGCCATTCGGCGTGCAGCTCGCGCGTCGTCACGGCCTGCGGCGTGAAGCCGAGAATCGTCAGGTTCGACTGCGTCGCCATCGCCTGCACGCGCCGCAGCAGGTCGCCGACGTCACGCTCCTCCGGCAGCACGACGCGCAGACGATCGAGCTGGGCCTGCATGTCGGCCAGCTCGCGCCGGAACTCCGGCAGGCGAGCGACGGTCATCAGTGCGCGATCGATCTCGGTGCGCAGCGTGGCCAGCTGCTGCCGACGCTGCGTGAGACCGGCCTGCGCCGGCTGCGCGTACACGTACCAGAACGCGCCGATGCCGAGGAGGGCGAGCCCGACGAACGCGCCCAGCTGGCCGTACCACGGCAACCGGCTCAAGTTCAGATTCATCGCCATTTCTGCGTATCGGGCATCAGTGACCGCGCTTTAGCGCGCGCCTCCCTGCCGTCCGGCGGCAGCGCCTCCGGGAGCCGGCGCGCCGCGTCCGCCCTGTCCGTCCGCCGAGGCCGTTCCGGCCGGCTGCTCGGGCCTGCTGATCCGCGCGCGCACCGTGAAGGCAATCAGTTCCGGCACGGCCTCGGCGCCGGTGCCCGAAGCCGCCTGCACCTGGCTGTTCACGATCTCGATCGGACGTTGAAAGATCGGAGTGCTCCCGAGATTCCCGACGAAGTCGGACAACGCAATCAGCGTCGTGCTGCGTCCCTGAATCGTCACCTCGTCGCCGGCCTGCGTCAGCATCGTGAGCCAGAGCATGTCGGGCAGGCTGCGGCTCACGTGATCGAGGAGCTGCACCGGAATGCTCTGGCCGCTGCGAAGCTGGGTGATGAGCTCCACGCGCTGCTGCACCATGGCCCGCTGCTGCTCGAACTGCTGCACTTCCGCCAGGAGCGACCGCAGCCGCGTCGCTTCCTGCTGCGCGGCGGCGAGCTCGGTGTCGAGCTGCGCGGATTCGGTACGGAGCGACCAGAACCACCCGCCGATGACAGCCACGGCGAGGACGAGAATGAGACTCGCCGCCAGCGTGAGGCGCTGGCCGACGTCGAAGGTGATCGCCTTGCGAACGCGCGCCCGCTCGGTGCCGAGGAGGTTGATGCGAATCATCGATCCCCCATGCGCCGCAGCGCGAGGCCGACGGCCACCGCCGCCGTCGCCGCGACGTCCGCCGTCTCACCCAGCTTCTTGGCGTCCCAGCCGACCGTGCGGAATGGATTGAAGTCCTCGACCGTGACGCCGAACCGCTCCTCCAACATCTCCCGAAAGCCATCGACGCGGGAGGCGCCGCCGCTCAGCATGATCCGATCGATGTGGTCGGAGGACGCCGTGGCCTTGAAGAAGTCGAACGTCTTCTGAATCTCGAGCAGCACGTTCTGAGTGACGGCGTGCAGGACGGGTTGGACGTCCTCGAACGTGGCGCCGTCGATCGGAATGCCCCTCTTGATCTGCTCGGCGGCGTGGAATGGCAGGTCGAGCTCCTTCTGAACCGCCTCCGTGTAGGCGTTGCCGCCCATCGAAACGTCGCGGGTGAACACCGACTGATCGCCCTGCAGGATGTTGATGTTGACGGCGCTCGCGCCCGCGTTGAGCAGCACCACGACTTCCTGCTCGTCGAGACCGTAGTTCGCCTCGTAGGCGTTCTGCAGGGCAAAGGCGTCGACGTCGACGATGACGGGCATCCGCCCGGCCTGCGCGATGACGCCCGTGTAGTCGCCGATCTTCTCCTTCTTGGCGGCGACCAGCAGCACCTCCATGCTGCCGCGCGACTCGGGCCCGATGCCGGGCTCGAGAATCTGGTAATCGAGGTTGACGTCCTGGATGTCGAACGGGATGTACTGTTCCGCTTCCCACGCAATGGAATCGTCCAGCTCCGACGGAGTCATCACCGGCAGCGTGATCTTCTTGACGATGACGGCGTTGCCGGAGAGCGACGCGCAGACCTCTTTCGCCTTGAATGCCTTGTTCTCCTCGAACAGGCGGCGAATCGCATCGGCCACCGCGCCGGCGTCGATGATCGCGCCGTCGACGATCGCATCGGGCGGCACGGGCTGCATCCCGAAGGCGGCGACGCGGTAGCTGCGGCCCGACGGCTTCAGCTCGACTGCCTTGACGGCGCTCGAGCCGATGTCGAGGCCCACGAGATTCCGGGTTCGTCGAAACACGGCCACCCCTTCCGTGTCCCTTTATCGGACGTTCGAGCCGCGGCAACACGGGGCCACGGCCCGATCCACCGCGCGTCGGCGCCTTGACAGTGCCCGCAACCGTCACTATCATTGAGGTTTGCGGTTGCTGGTCTTCTTGCGTACAGATCGGGTCGGCGCCCGGTCGGACCCACCCGCGAGGGAATCCCTTTCATGCGTACGTTCGTAGCAGGCGCGAAGAGCGCAGACAGCCGGTGGCACGTCATCGACGCGCAGGGCCAGGTGCTTGGGCGGGTCGCGACGCTCGCCGCCCGCCTGCTCCAGGGGAAGCACAAGGCGGTGTACACCCCGTTCCTCGACACCGGCGACCACGTCATCGTCGTGAATGCGGCGCAGGTGAAGCTGACGGGCCGGAAGGAAGACCAGAAGATCTATCGCCGCCACAGCGGCTACGAGGGCGGACTGCGCGAGGAGCGCGCCGCCGTCGTGCGGCAGCGGCAGCCGATTCGCCTGGTCGAGGAAGCGGTGCGCGGCATGCTGCCGAAAACCAAACTCGGGGACGCGATGTACCGGAAGCTGAAGGTGTACGCCGGTCCGGATCATCCGCACGTCGCCCAGCAACCACGGAAGATCGAGGTCGCGTAATTTGGCCAGCATCGAATACTACGCCACCGGACGCCGCAAGACGTCCACCGCCCGCGTTTTCCTTCGCCCCGGCAAGGGCAGCATCACCGTCAACCACCGCGAGTTCGACCAGTATTTCCCGACCGACGCGCTGCGGACGCAGGTGAAGCGTCCCCTGCTTCTCACCGAAACGGGAGACAGGTTCGATATTCTGGCGACCGTCGCCGGCGGCGGGGTCAACGGTCAGGCCGGCGCGCTGCGGCTCGGCATCGCCCGCGCGCTCGTCGAGTTCAACGCCGAGCTGCGGCGGCAGCTCAAGAAGGACGGCCTGCTGACGTCGGACGCGCGGGTGAAGGAGCGCAAGAAGTACGGCATGGCGGGCGCGCGGAAGCGGTTCCAGTTCAGCAAACGCTAACACGGAGGAAGGGAGGGAGCTTGCCCGGTATCGCGATCAAGGACCTGCTCGAAGCGGGCGTCCACTTCGGCCATCAGACGAAGCGGTGGAACCCGAAGATGAAGGAATACATCTTCGGAGAGCGGAACGGCATCTACATCATCGATCTCAACAAGACAGCCAAGAAGTTCCGCGACGCCGAGGAGTTCGTCACCCACCTGGCAGCCGAGGGGAAGACGGTCCTGTTCGTCGGCACCAAGCGGCAGGCGCAGGACGTCATCGCCGAAGAGGCGCAGCGCTGCGGCATGTTCTTCGTGAACCAGCGCTGGCTGGGCGGCCTGCTCACCAACTTCACGACGATTCAGCGCAGCCTGGGGCGCCTCCGCGATCTCGAGGCGATGGTGACCGACGGCCGCTACGACACCCTCTCGAAGAAGGAAATTGCGCGCGCCGAGAAGGAGAAGCGGAAGCTGCAGAAGAACCTCGAAGGCATCCGGCAGATGTCGCGGCTGCCCGACACCGTCTTCGTCGTCGACACGCGCAAGGAGAAGATCGCGGTCGACGAGGCGCGCAAGCTGAAGATTCCGGTGATCGGGATCGTCGACACCAACTGCGATCCCGATGAGGTCGATTACGTCGTCCCGGGCAACGACGACGCGCTCCGGGCGATTCGGCTGTTCGCGTCGAAGATTGCCGACGCGGTGCTGGCCGGGCGCGGGATGCGCGAGTCGAAACTGGCGGAAGAGGCGGCCGCTCAGGCGGAAGAAGCCGCCGGGGCCGATGCCGCCGCCAGGCTGACCCGCGTGACGCGCCCGCAGCGGCCGCGCGAGGCCACCCCGGCCGGCGCGTAAGGCCACGCCGAGATGAGTTCGAGCGCCGGCACCTGGCCGGCGCTTTTCATGTACGAGTGACACACATGGCCACGATTACCGCAGATCAGGTGAAACAGCTCCGCGACAAGACGGGCGCGGGGATGATGGAGTGCAAGGCCGCGCTCGCCGAAGCCGACGGCAACATGGAAGAGGCGACGACGCTGCTGCGCAAGCGTGGGCTCGCGCAGGCGGCCAAGCGCGCCGGCCGCGCCACGGCGCAGGGGCTGATCGGCAGCTACATCCACATGGGGGGGAAGATCGGCGTCCTCGTCGAGGTGAACTGCGAGACCGACTTCGTCGCCCGCACCGAGGCCTTCCAGAACCTCGTCAAGGAAGTCGCGATGCACATCGCGGCCGCCGACCCGAAGTGGGTGCGGCGCGAGGACGTGCCCGCCGCGGCCGTCGAGAAGGAGAAGAGCATCTATCGGGCGCAGATGGAGAGCTCCGGCAAGCCCGCGCACGTGCTCGACAAGATCATCGACGGGAAGCTGAACAGCTTCTACTCGCAATTCGTCCTGCTGGAGCAGCCGTCGATCCGCGACCCGAACGTCACGATCGGGCAGATGGTCGCCGAGGCGACCGCGAAAACCGGCGAGAACATCACGATCGGCCGCTTTACGCGGTACCGGGTCGGCGACGGGATCGACTGACTATAATTCTCCACGCATGGCCGAGCTGACGCCCTCCCCCATCTATCAGCGCGTGCTGCTCAAGCTGTCGGGCGAGGCGCTGATGGGCGACGAGCCGTTCGGCGTCGATCCGGCGGTGACGACCCGCATTGCGCGCGACGTCGGCGAGATCCAGGGCCTCGGCGTGCAGACCGCCATCGTCATCGGCGGCGGCAACATCTTTCGGGGACTTGCCGCGAGCGCGCGCGGCATGGATCGCGCCACCGCCGACTACATGGGGATGCTCGCAACCGTGATCAACGGGCTCGCCCTGCAGGACGCGCTCGAGCAGCAGGGCGTCGTCACCCGCGTGGTGACCGCGATCGAAATGCGGGCCGTCGCGGAGCCGTTCATCCGGCGCCGCGCCATCCGCCATCTCGAAAAGGGCCGCGTCGTCATCTTCGCCGCCGGCACCGGCAATCCGTACTTCACGACCGATACGGCGGCGGCGCTGCGGGCGATGGAGATCAAGGCCGAGGTCATCCTGAAGGGAACGAAGGTCGACGGCGTCTACACGGCCGACCCGATGATCGATCCCCACGCCATCAAGTACCCCACCATTTCCTACCTGCAGGTGCTCGAGAAGCAGCTCAAGGTGATGGACGCCACTGCCATCTCGCTCTGCATGGACAACAAGATGCCGATCGTCGTCTTCAACCTGCGCGAGGCGGGCAACGTCCGCCGCGTCGTGCTCGGCGAGGCCGTCGGGACGATCGTCGGCGCCTAGAGGCCATTTATGGAATTCAGCGACCTGCAGGGAATGTTCGCGGAGGTCAAGAAGCGCATGGACGGCGTCATCGACCGCGTCCGGCGCGACATGGCCGGCGTGCGCACCGGGCGCGCGACGGTCAGCCTGCTCGACGGCATCCAGGTGGATGCCTACGGATCGAAGATGCCGATCAATCAGGTGGCGACCCTTTCGGTCCCCGAGCCGGCGATGATCGTCGCTCAGCCGTTCGATCCGTCGCTCATGGGGGCGATCGAGAAGGCGATCCGCGCGTCCGACCTGGGACTGAACCCGGCCAACGACGGCAAGATCGTCCGCGTGCCGATCCCTCCCCTCACCGACGAGCGGCGGAAGGAGCTCTCACGCCACGTCCACAAGCAGGCCGAGGAAGGACGCAACGCCGTCCGGCAGGCGCGGCGCGACGCCAACGAGCGTCTCAAGAAGCTGCTCAAAGAGCACAAGATCTCGGAGGACGACGAACGGAAGGGCCTCGACCACGTGCAAAAGATCACCGACGATCACATCAGGATGATCGACGAGCTGCAGAAGAAGAAAGATCAGGAGTTGCTGGGGCGCTAATCCCCAAACGACACGCCCAGCGCGCGGGCGGTGTGAATGAGATCGTAGTCGAGCGGCACGGTTCGAATCCTGCCGACGACGTCGCCGAGCGGCACGGGCACGATGTCCGGCGGATGATTCGCGACCATCATGCCGAAGTCCCCTTCCAGCAGCAGTTCGACCGCTTTGCCCCCAAAACGCGTGGCCAGCGTCCGATCGAACGCCGTCGGCTGACCTCCGCGCTGCAGGTGGCCGAGGACGACGTAGCGGGTTTCTTTGCCGGTCCGCTCCTCCAGCTCCTTCGCGACCCGCATGCCCGCGCCGCCCAGCCGCTCCGGCTGGGCGCCGCGGGCCTCCTGCACCACCGACACCGCGCCGCCGGTCGGCCTGGCGCCTTCGGCCACGACGACAATGCTGAACCGTGCGCCCCAGTCGTCGCGGTCGCGGATGCACCGCGCGACCTTGTCGGGGTCGTACGGGATTTCCGGAATCAAAATGACGTCCGCGCCACCGGCAACGCCGCCGTGCAGCGCAATCCATCCGGCGTAGCGACCCATCACCTCGACGACCATGATTCGGCGGTGCGCCTCGGCGGTCGTGTGCAGCCGATCGATCGCGTCGGTCGCGAAGCTCACGGCGGTATCGAACCCGAACGAGCTGTTGGTGCCGACGATGTCGTTGTCGATCGTCTTCGGGACGCCAACGAGCGGAATCCCTTTCTTGGAGAACTCGTACGAGATCGACAGCGTGCCGTCGCCGCCGATGCAGACCAGGGCATCGAGTCGCGTCCGCCGGAACATCTCCAGCACGCGCTCGGCGTAGTCGAACGTGCCGTCCGGCGTAGTGATCGGCTCCGCGAACGGATTGCCGCGGTTGACGGTCCCCAGAATGGTGCCGCCGCGGCGCAGGATGCCCGTCACGTCGCGCGGCGTGAGCGGCCGCGATTTCTCGGGATAGATGAGGCCGTCGAAGCTGTCCTCAAGGCCGATGACCTCGACGCCGGCGTTGTAGGCCGCCTTGACGACCGCGCGGATTACGGCATTGAGACCCGGAGCGTCGCCGCCGCCGGTCAGGACGCCGATTTTCTTGATGGTGGGCATGTCACGCCGGCTTGCCAACCGAAGCTCACGGTGTGGCTGGCGTGAGCGAAGGTTGGTGGACGGCAGGGGGATCGAACCCCTGACCTCTGCATTGCGAACGCAGCGCTCTCCCAGCTGAGCTAGCCGCCCGACCGAATCGTTTGGAAGACGTTTCAGTGTAACACGCGATCTGCGGCGCGGCCCCGCGCTTGCACTCGCAGCGTGCGGATCGTTCGGCTAGGAGGCCATCGATGGAAATACTGGGCTGGATTCTGTTCGGTTTGGTCGTCGGCGCCCTGGCGAAGCTGGTCATGCCGGGCCGCGACCCCGGCGGCATCATCGTCACGATGCTGCTCGGCATTGCGGGCGCCGTGCTCGGCGGGTTCGGCGGACGCGCGCTCGGCCTCTACCAGGAGGGTGAGGCGGCCGGGTTCCTGATGTCGCTCCTCGGTGCCATCGTGCTCCTGGCGCTCTACAGGGTGTTCATCGGCCGGCGCTACATCGCCGGCCCGTAGAGGTCCGCAGCACGAGGCACAAGGAACAAGCGGCACGTCACAAGGCACAAGTCACAAACGGTACAATTTCCGGGTCACTTCGGGACTTGTGACTTGTGACTGCTGACTTGTGACCTGCGACGTTCGGGCACCCCGAATCCCGCTCGGGAGGGCGCATCTGCTCGCGTCGTCGCTCATCCGCGAAGCGCGCCGCGCCGGTCTCGGCGCCGACGCGATCACGCCCGTCGGGAGCCTTCGCCGGTTTGCGCCCGCCGTCGGCGACGTCGCGCTCCTTGGCGTCGCTCCCCGCGCGCGGCACGTGTCGATCCTGAATGGCTTTGCCCGACTGCCCGCCGCGACCGCAGTTGTCTCGCGTGAACCGTCCAGCCTCACGATCGAGACGGCACGCGGCCCCGTCACCCTGCACCTGACGACGCCCGACCACGCCGGCGCGGCGCTCGTCTGGCACACCGGCGCGTGCTCGCACGTGACCCAGCTGCAGAGCCGCGCCGAGCGCCTCGGCCTGCGTTTGTCGGACGCATGCCTGACGGCCGCGGGCGGCGCCGAGCTGCCATGCCCGTCGGAGCAGGACCTCTACGCGCAGCTCAGTCTTCCGTACATCCCCCCCGAGCTCCGTCACGGCGAGGAAGAGATCGAGGTCGCCGACGCGGGAAGGCTGCCGCGGCTGCTGGCCGAATCCGACATCCGCGGCGATCTCCATATGCACAGCACGTGGAGCGACGGACGCGACACCGTGGCCGACATGGTCAGCGCGGCCCGTCAGCTCGGCTACGAGTACATCGCCATCACCGATCATTCGGAACGCGCCTGGGCGTCGCGGACGCTCGCGGCGGCTCAGATCGATCGCCAGCGCGAGGAGATCGAACGGATCCGCGCCCGCGCGCGCGGCATCGAGCTGCTGCACGGGATCGAAGTCGACATCATGAAGGACGGCCGCCTGGACTTCGACGACGAGATCCTCGCGCGGTTCGACATCGTGCTCGCGTCGCTGCACGACCATAGCGGACAGGATGGTGTGCAGCTCACGGAGCGGTATCTGTGCGCGATCCGGCATCCGCTGGTCAATGTCATCACGCATCCCACGAACCGAACGCCCGGGCAATCAGACGGCTACCCGCTCGACTTCGACGAGCTGTGGACGGCGGCGGTCGAGACGGGGACGGCGCTCGAGATCGACGGGGGACCGGGCCATCTGGACCTCGACGGCGCGCTGGCGCGCCGGGCGGTTGCAGCCGGCGTCACGCTCGTCGTCGACAGCGACAGCCACCGGCTCGATGCGCTCGCGCGGCAGATGCAGTTCGGCGTCGGTACCGCGCGTCGGGGCTGGATCGAGCCGCACCACGTCCTGAATACCCGGAGTGTTGCCGACGTGCGCGCGTTCATTGCGCGCAAGCGCGCGCGTGGCCAATAGGATCACCGCCGCCGCGATCGTCGCGACACTCGCCTTCTGGGCCTATACGCGAACGCTGCTGCCCGGCGTCGACCTTGGCGACACCGGTGGCTTTCAGGCGGCTGTCCTCTGGCCCGAGGTCAGCGCGAGGCAGGCCTATCCCCTGTACTACGCGCTTGCAAGGCCGCTGGTCGCCGCCGCCGGTCCGGACAACCCCGCCCGTGCGCTCAATCTGATGTCGGCGATCTGGGCAGCCGTCGCGGTCGGCCTGCTCGTCGGCCTCTGCGCTTCCGTGACGCGGTCGATCGCGGCGGGCGCCCTCGCCGGCCTGCTCCTCGCCTTCTCGTACACGTTCTGGGCCCAGGCTGTCATCGCGGAGGTCTATTCGCTCCACCTGGCGCTCGTCGCCCTCTGCCTGCTGCTGCTCTACGCGTACGCGGCCCGGCCGACAACCGGGCGCCTGCTCGTCGCGGCCGGCGCATATGCGGTGTCGTTCGGCAACCACTTGGGGATGATTCTGCTGCTCGTCCCGTTCGCTGTGCTGGTCCTGCTGACGACGCCCGAGCCCAGAGTCTTGCTGCGCCTCTCTGTCATCGGGACTGCGGCGCTGCTGGCCGTCCTCGGGGCACTGCAATACACGCCCAATTTCCTCGCCGTCTGGGCTTCACTGCAGGGTCCCGAGGACTGGAGCGATCGCGTGGCGGCGTTCTGGTTCGATGCGACGAAGCAGGATTGGCGGAAAGCGATGGTGTTTGGCATCGACTCGAGTGAGCTGCGCGACCGGCTGGCGATGTTTGCGGTCGACGCGCGGCGTCAGTTCGGCGTTGCGGGGCTTGCGCTGGCGGCCGTCGGCCTCGTGCATCTCTGGCGCGCAGCCCGCCCCTGGGCATGGCTGGCGATCACCGCCTATGTGGTGAACGCCGTCTTCGCCATCACGTACAACGTCGGCGACGCGCACGTGTTCTTCCTGCCGGGGCATTTCTTCACGGCGCTCTGCGCGGGTGCGGGGGTGGCGGGACTGTTGAGGTGGAAGGGTGCGTTGCGCACCCTCGCACCGTCGCACATCGGCATCATCGTTCTCCTGTTCGGCTACGCCGGCTGGCGCGGGTGGACGACCTGGCCACTCGCCGACCGTCACGCGGACCGGCGCGGCGAGCAGGCGATCGCGCGGCTGACCGCCGGCCTCGACGATCGCACCGCGCTGCTCGTCTCGCGGTTGGACTGGCAGCTCGAAAACGTCCTGCTCTACACGGCGCGGTACCTCCGCGACGATCTCGCGTGGGTGCGGCTGGACGACGTCATGCTGCACTGGCCCTTTCTGGTCGACGACGCGCACCGCCTCGGGCGCGACGTCGTGCTAACCGCCGATGCCGCCGCCGACGTGCTGGCGGCCTACGGTCCGTCCGTCCAACTCGTGGAAGACTCGCCCGCCGCTCCCGCGTCGCTCATCGACGCCGCCGTGCGGATCCCGCGCGGCACGCCGTACGTGCTGTCCATCCTGACCCCGCCGCCCGGGTACTCGCTGGATCCGACGCTCGTCGATCGGGCGCTCGATACCCTGACCGGCGGCCGCATGCCGCCGCGTATGTCGAGGCCGTACGAGGTCGTCGCCGGTACCGCCGGCGAAGCGCCGCACGTGCATCAGTCATCGGCCCGGCCGTTCACCGTTCGGTTCCGTCTACTGGATGAGGCGTTCACGCTCCACCTCGACGGATGGCTGCCGTTCGAGACATTCCGACGCCCCGGGTTCGGACATCTGCTCCGTGGACGGGAACGTCTCCTGACGGTGGAACGTGGCGTCAGCCTGGTGTGGCTTGGGCGTGAGGGGCGCCCCTCTGCGCCGCACTATGCGGCGGGGCTGTTCGCCGCCGAGCCACGGTTCCGTGTCCCCGCCGCAACACTTCAGCTCGCGCTGCAGGCCGAACGGCCCGTCCAATCCGCCCGGGCCACGCCGGGACGGGATTGGCTCGAACCTTGAAAGGAAGAAGCGATCCGGCAGTGGCTATGAGAACAATCATCATCGTCGCACTATGCATGCTGCCCGCGCTCGCCGCGGCCCAGGCGAAACCGGCGCCCGAGACGCTCGCCCGGGCGCTCCAGCAGCGTTATCAAAGCGTCCGTGATTTTTCCGCGGATTTCGTCCACAACTATCGCGGCGGCGTGCTCCGCACCAGGACCACCGAGCGCGGCACGGTCTCCGTCAAGAAGCCCGGCCTGATGCGCTGGGTCTACACGACGCCCGAAAGGAAGGAGTTCGTCTCCGACGGCCGGCAGATCTATTCGTACATCCCCGCCGATCGTCAGGTGATAGTCACGCCGCTGCCGACTGACGATCAAGCGACGACCCCTGCGCTCTTCCTCGCGGGCAAGGGCGACATCGCCCGCGATTTCACGGCGACCGCCGCGGAGCCGCCGATTCCGGGCACGACGGCGCTAAAGCTGACGCCGCGGCGTCAGGAGCCCGAGTACGAGTACCTGGTAGTCGCTCTCGACCCGGCCTCGCTGCAGATCCGGGGACTCACCACGCGCGACCGCCAGGGGGGCGATTCCACCCTGATCTTCAGCAACCTGAAGGAAAACCGGGGACTCTCCGATAAGGAGTTCGCGTTCCGAATCCCTCGTGGCGTTGACGTCATCACGAATGGAAAGCGCTAGCCTCATTTACGGATGTACGAAATCACGAATTGACGGATTTTCCAATTCGACAATCCGTAGATTCGTCAATTCGTCAATCCTGCTGGTTCTGATTCCCCTGCTCGCCGGGTGCGCGACGACCGCGGCGGTGCGCGCGGGGCAGCGCGCCGAGCTGGCGCAGGACTACGACCGCGCCGTCATCGAGTACACGCGCGCGCTTCAGACCGATCCTGACAGCGCCGACGCGCGGCAGGGCCTCGAGCGGGCCCGGCTGCGCGCGGCGCAGGATCACTACACGCGCGGCCGCCGGCATCACGCAGCCGGCCGGCTCGAGGAGGCGCTCGTCGAGCTGCAGACGGCGGTCGAGCTGAATCCCGGCGATCCCACCGTGAACGAGCTGCTCGACGCCGTGCGGGCGCAGCTGCGGACGAAGGTTGCCGTGGCGCGCGAGGGGAAGACGCAGCTCGAATCGCTGATCGAGCGCTCGCGGACGCTGCAGCCGCCCGGACTCGAACTGCCGCCCGACGTGCGGCTCCCGGCCGCGCTCACCTTCCGCGACGCGAGCAGCCGCGACATCTATACCGCGCTCGCCCGCTTCGCAAACGTGAACATCGTCTTCGATCCGCAGTTCCGCGACCAGCCTGTCACGATCGATCTGCGGAACGCGACATTCGAAGAGGCGCTGGCGTCGCTCTCGATGGCGACGCGGAACTTCTATCGCGTGACGGCGCAGCGAACGGTCACCATCATTCCCGACACGCCGGCCAAGCGCACGGAGTACGAGGAGGAGATCGTCCGGACGTTCTATCTGAGCAACGCCGACGTCAAGGAAACGCTCGACCTGCTGCGCATCGTCATCGACAACCGGCGCCTGGCGCCGATTACAGCGACCAACGCGCTGTCGATCAAGGACACACCGGAGCGCGTGGCCGCCGCCGGACGGCTGATTGCCGCCATCGACAAGGCGCGGCCCGAGGTGATCATCGACGTCGAGCTGCTCGAGATCGACCGGACCCGGCTGCGCGAGTACGGCCTGCAGATCGCCTCGCCCGGCTCGCCCGGCATCAACGGCGCCGTTGACGTCAACCGCGACGATCTGACGCTGCGCGACGTGCGCAGCCTGTCGCAGTCGGGCGTGTTCCTGACGAATCTCCCGGCGCTCTTCTACCGGCTGCTCAAGTCGGACAGCAACACGCGGACGCTCGCGAACCCGCAGCTGCGCACGTCGGAGGGGATGACGGCGTCCGCACGATTCGGCGAGCGCGTGCCCGTGCCGGTCACGACGTTCGCGCCCATCGCCACCGGCGGTGTCGCGCAGCAGCCGATTACGTCGTTCAACTACGAGAACATCGGCGTGAACATCGACATCACGCCGCGCACGCACCACGACGACGAGGTGTCGCTGGCGCTGAAGATTATGGTCAGCAGCATTTCGGGGACGGGTTTCGGCGGACTGCCGACGTTCGGCAATCGCGACATCAGCACCGTCATCCGGCTGCGCGACGGCGAGACGAACCTGCTCGCGGGGCTGATTCGCGACGACGAACGGAACGTCGCTGCGGGGATTCCCGGCCTGAGCGACCTGCCCGTGGTCGGGCGGATGTTCGCGCACAACCGCCGCGAGACGCAGGAAACCGACATCGTGCTGACGCTCACGCCGCGCATCGTCCGCGTGCTGCAGCTCTCGGAAGAGGATCTGCGTCCCTTCCGCGTCGGCCGCGGCACGACCGGCGGCGGCATCATCGATCTGCCGATCGAGATTCCCGGCGCCCAGCCGCCCGTCGTACCGCCAGGGACTCCGCCGCCGTCGCCGCCGCCCCCTCCGCCCGCTGCCCCGTCGCCCGCCGTGCCGATTCAGCCGCCAACCCCTCAGCCCGCTCCGGGCCCGCCGCCCACTGGCCAGCCGTAAACCGCGGAACCGATTGGAGCTTTAGCGGACTCTGCCGATTCCTGTGACACAGGGTGGTCGGCGTGTTCGCTTCGACACTCCAGGAGATCGGCGGCGCTTGGATCGGAATGGTGCGCGCGGTCTACCGCTCGCTGCGGCAGACGACCGAGCCCGATCCGGCCGTGACGGCCGGCGTGCCGCGACTGAGCCGGGCGACCGGTGTCCCCGCTGGCCCAGCGAGCGAGTCGCTGCGGGCCGCAGGGGCGGCGGTGCGTAGGGCCTTCGAGGCCTACGCGACGCAGATGCGGCCGATTTACGCCACCACCCTGTACACCGGCCTCTCGTCGGCCGCGACCGTCAGCGGCATCGCCGCGCGGGTCGCGCCAGTGCCCGGCGGCCCGTCGACGCTTCGCACCACGGTGGCCGTCAACACGCAGCCCTCGACCGTGCGCTCTTCGTCGGCCGCGGTTGGCCTGAACGTCACACCCGCAGCCTCCAGCCTCCAGTCCAACGCACTGGGGCTCGACCTCAGCTCGCCTGAAAGTCCCTCGACGCTGCGATCCACGGCCGAAATGAACACCGCCGCGACGTCGCTCGGGAGCTACTCGCTCTCCTTTGCCAGCTCTACGAGCCAGGCGCAGCTCTCCGGGGCCTTTGCGGGATCGGCCACTTCTCTCTCGTTCAACATCACGACACCCACGACAATCAGCGGCGTCGGGTCGCTGCTGTCGTTCACGGTCACCGACCAGAACGGTACCCAGGTCGCCAGCTTCACCGGCACGGTGACCGCGGGCCAGGTCATCGACGTCGGCGCGACCGGCTTGACGGTGCGCTTCACCTCGGGCACGCTCATCGCCGGCAGCAGCGCCACCACCGTATCGCAGACGGCCACCGACGTCAGCACCACGGCGCTGTTCGGCGCCGGCTGGGCCACTGCTCCTCGCTTCGAGAGCTTCCAGCAGGTGACCGCGGGCTCGTTCACGATCAACGGCACCACGATTGCGGTCAGCACGAACGACAGCATCGACACCGTCGTCGCACGCATCAACAGCTCCGGCGCGGGTGTGACGGCATCCGTGAGCGGCGACCGGCTTACCCTCACGAGTACCTCGAACTCCGAGGACGACATCGTCGTCGGCAACGACTCGTCAGGATTCCTTGCGGCGACGAAGCTGGCGTCGGCCACGACAACGCGCGGCAACGTCCGCGACGACCAGCAGGTGCTGTCGAAGACGTCGCAGTTCGCGAGCGTGGTGTCGGGCTCCTTCACGATCAACGGCGTCTCGATCTCGGTCAACAAGGACACTGATTCGCTGAGCTCGATCGTCAGCCGGATCAACAGCTCGGGTGCCGGTGTGACGGCGAGCGTCAATGCCAGCGCGGACCGGCTCGAGATCGTGACGTCCGCGGCGAGCGAAGCGTTCATTACGGTGGGCAACGATACGACCGGCTTCCTGTCGGTCGCGGGCCTGAACACGAACAACACGGTGCGCGGCAATCTCGCCGACGACACGCAGACGCTCGCCGGCGTCGCCGAGTTCGGCGGCGCCGTCAACGGGACGTTCCAGATCAACGGCGTGTCGATCTCGGTCGATCCGGCGGCCGACAGCGTGCAGTCGATCGTCACGCGCATCAACAACGCCGGCGCCGGCGTCACGGCCAGCTACAACGCCGGCACCGACCGGTTCGTCATCACCCCGAACGTCGCCGGCGCCACGCTGACGGTCGGCAGCGACACAAGCGGCTTTCTGGCGGCGATCGGCATGGCCACCGGCACGACGGCCACGCGAGCCAACGTCGACGGCGCGTTCAACGCGACCGGGACGAACGGACCGCTTCTCGACCCTGGGTTCAGCGTGCAGGCGGGCAGCTTCACCGTAAACGGGGTCAGCATTGCCGTCGCCGCCGACGACACCATCAATACGGTCCTGGCGCGGATCACGGCGTCGGCGGCCGGCGTGACGGCCAGTTACGACACGGCAACGGAGACGATGACGCTCAGCGGGACGCAGCCGATTACCGTCGCCAACGACACGTCGGGGTTTCTCGCCGCGGTGAAACTCGACGGCACTGCGGAGAGCACCTCTCAGAACGCCGCATCGGCGTTCGACGCCGCGCTGGACGACATGTCGGAGTACTCGGCCGTCCAGTCGGGGACGGTCACCGTGAACGGCCAGCAGATCGCCGTCAACCCCGCCACGACGACGGTCCGGGGCCTCGTTACTGCGCTGAACGCGCTTCCGGATTTGTGGGCGTCGCTCGAAGAGGCCACCGGCAAGATAACGGTCGGTACCCTTCCGGGCGGATCGGCGACCATCGCGGACACATCAGGTGTTCTGGCCGCACTCGGGATAGCCGTGGGGACCCACACCGGTACAACGGGTCAAACGACTGCGCTCGAGAGGCTGGTTGGCAGCGCCCCCACTCACACGGCGGACGTCGTGGCCGGTGTTGCCGCGGCTGTCGAGCAGATGAACGCTGTCCTCGCGCAAGTCGCGCGCGAGCGGACCGGGCAATCGAGGTTCGAGGAAAGCCTGAAGACGGCTGTCGGCGAGTTCGCCGATGCACTGCGGAGCGCCGGCGCAGCGGGTGTGACCGTCGCCACCGACGATGCCGCACCCGCGATCGTTGTCGATCGCACGGCACTGGAGCGCGCTCTCAACGGGCTCGCACGGCCAGCGGATGCACGGACCGTGATCGTCGGCATCGTCGACGCGTTCACCGCACGAATGGGAACGCTTGCGGCCCCGGTGGAGCCGCCGCCGAAGACGACCGTCGCGGTGCAGGTCGGCGCCGTGCGTCTGATTGATCCCGAGATCGCGCGCTCGCGGATGGCCTCCGCTCGCAGCGCCGCGCGCGCGAGCACGTACAGGACCGAGGTGCCGAGGCGTCGAAGCAGCCCCGCCGACGACCGTGCCGCGCTCCCGGGCGCGACGACAGGGGGCGGGGTAGTGCCCCGTCAAGTGGTGGAAATTAGTCGAGCAGTTTCCGCAAGTTCACCACGGCGTGGACGCTGACGCGGCCGTGGACGGCAAAGAGCGCCGCCCACCGCCGCTTGGAAACCA
>Ga0073934_10002019_pt1 | contig 44808 bp, 25 predicted proteins | sample LarsenN4metaG_FD_76834 | JGI IMG/M metagenome (GOLD analysis project Ga0073934, IMG submission 76834) | Hot spring sediment bacterial and archeal communities from British Columbia, Canada, to study Microbial Dark Matter (Phase II) - Larsen... ...
CGGCGGTGTGCTCGTTCACTCTGGCCGGTGTATGCGGCGCTTTGTCCGCCCAAAGTCCGGCCGGCAACGGGGAAAACTTCGACGCCCGCCTGGACGCCGTTTTTCTGGCCCAGACGCACGTGATGAAGCCCGACCAGCCTTACTTCAAGCTGGTCGGAAATCGCGCGGCGTTGCTCAAGGCGCATGTCGTGTCGCCCAGCGGCGCGGCGGCGCCAGAGGTCTTCGCCCACGTCATCAGCGGCGGAGAGACGAATACGTTCAAGCTCAAAGGTCCGGCGAGGCTGCCCAAGTCGTTGCCCTCGGAACCGGGCGTGGTGCAGCATCGGTTTGAAGACAGTTTCACCGCTATGATTCCGGCGCGAATGGTCCGCAAAGGACTGGTTGTCGAGGTCCGCGCCGGCTCAAGCAGGGTCCGGCACGAGATTGCGGTGGGCGCACCGACGGTCGTGCAGATGAAAATGTTCGACGTGCATTACTTCGGGCGCGGCACGAATGACTACCCGGAAGGCTTTTTCCGGGAACTGGAAGCCAAGTGGCCTGTGGCCAGGCTGGAGATCGAGCGCGTGCGCAGCATCAACTTCCCCGAGTTGGTCATACCCGCGCGCGGGAATCTACCCGCCGCGCGCGTGACTTCACCGGAGGAGTATCGGAAGAAAACCGGCGCGCCGTTCGACGGCGAACAGGCGGCTGCTTTGCAGTGGGTCTGGGCGTTGTCGCGCGCGGGCGGCAATCGCGACGTGGCGATGTGTTACGTCAATATCCTGGGCGTGAACGCGGGCGGACAGGCCGGAGGTTTCAACGGCGTCGGCGCCATCCGACCCGGCATCATGCACCACGAATTGGGGCACGCCCTGGGTCTGCCACACATCGGCGAGCAAAAAGACTATCCCTATCGCGGCGAGATGTTCGGGATCAAGCCGCCCCAGGTGTTAAACGAAGTCCACGTCGGACCGACTTGGGCGTTTGACCTGCCTTCGCAGACATTCATTCCTCCGACGGTTCAGCAAACAAGAGGCCGGTGGATCGCCGGCACCTACAAAGCCGATCCGATGCAGGGCGGCGGCGAGGGCGACCAGGAGGAGCCGTTCCGACTGCGGCATTTTTCGGATTACAACGTCCACCGGATGCAGGCATTCCTCGAACGACGCGTCGCCGTCCGCCGCGATGGGCAGTACTACAAATGGGATGACGCCATGGGCGATTACACCAGAAAGGTGGAGAACGACGGCGTGACCTATCCCATCGCGCAGGACGTGCCGGTGATCAGCGTCATGGCGGCCATGACGCTGGCCAATCCCGACGTGAACATGGTCTATCCGCCGATCGGGCCGTACCGCGGCAACCTGATTCGGACGTTTGATCCGCGACAACCGGCGGACCGCGAGGCCGCGCGGCAAGTCTTTGCGCCCAAGGGCGGATGTGATTTCGTGCTACGAATTACCCAGGGCGGCAAGGAGCGGTTTTATCTGCTGCCCGCGAGCGCGGCAGAGGACGACGATGCCGGCAGACTGCGCAGCCTGGCGACCGCTGCGGTGAATCTGCGCGCGGAGGATGGACCGGTCACGGCGGTTGAGTTGCTGCACACGCCGGCGGCGCACCGATCGGGATTGCCGGATTTGCCCAAAGTGCTGGCCCGTTGGCCAAAATGATGACGCACATACAAACTGCACGAGGAAACTGGACTCCACAGGCGCATTCCCTGCTGCGGCCCTTCCTTGCCGCGCGGTCGTTGTTCGCGCTGAGCGCCGCTGGGCAGGCAAACATGGAGGGGCACGCCAAGATTCAGATCGAGGGCAAGTGGAAATCCGCCAAGGGACTCGGGGACAACCTGCGGAGCAATTACGGCACAGCCGAGACCAACACGCATCTGCAAATTGTCGAGGGCCTGGCGGCCCGGCTCATCGAGTTGGGCAAACGCTTCGACGACTTCACCTATTCCAACCGCGACCATGGAAGCCGCGAGAGCCACGCTACGGCGGTCCATTTGCGGATGCTCATGGCGCGGTATCGCGTTGAACACCTGCCTGCGGGGCCGCGCTGAGTGAGCTGTCAAACATGTATTCGCGGAACAACGCCCAAGGGCTATCACTCCTGGTCGTTTTCCTTCTGGCCCGAAGACACGGATTGCAGCACGCGGGGACTTACCGCCAACGAGATCCTGGCGATTGTCCAGACATGGCAGAGCCTGCCTACCGCGCCAGAGCGAAGCGCGGCGCAGGCAGAGCGGCGCACTGAGGCGGGATTCCAGGTCGTAGATCTTCCGCTGTGGCGAAGTCCTGCCGGAAGGCCGGACCAACCGAGAAACGACGATGCTGATTCAGGCCGCGGAGCGCGCGCCGGCTTCCGTTCCTGCTGTTTGCGCTTGCATCCATGCCGTGAATGAAGTCTATTCATAGCGTGGAAACGATTCGGAACCGTTGGCTGACGCGGCAGTTGCAGGCGGCGTTGAAGGCGTTGCCGGTGGTCGTGCTGACCGGCGCCCGGCAGACGGGCAAGACCACGCTGGTCCAGAGCCTGCCGCAGAAGCGGACTTTCGTGAGCCTGGACGACCTGGGTGTCCTAGGCCAAGCCCACTCCGACCCAGATTCCTTGCTCGCGTCACGTCCGGTCACACTGGACGAAGTGCAACGCGCGCCGGAGCTGCTACTGCCGGTCAAGCGCCAAGTGGATCGCCAACGGAAAGCCGGGGATTTCCTGCTGACCGGCTCGGCCAACCTGCTTCTGATGGGCAAGGTGGCGGAATCGCTGGCGGGCCGGGCCGTGTATCTGGATCTGCCGCCTTTCTGCCCGACCGAGTGGCAGGAACGGCCCGGAGGATTGGAACCGTTGGATTCACTGTTCGAGCCGGGTTTCAGACTCAGCGATTGGCCGGAAGAAGCCGGAGATTGGCAGCGCTGGTTGTTGCGCGGTGGCTTTCCGTCCGCGCTCTCTGCGCCGTCCGATGAGGCCCGCCGAATCTGGTTTGCCGGCTACGTGCAGACCTACCTGGAGCGCGACTTGCGGCAACTGAGCGCCGTGTCGAGCTTGCCGGATTTTCAGCGGGTCATGGCCTTGGCCGCCAATCGCTGCGCGCGCCTGCTCAACCAGTCTGACTTGGCGCGCGACGCGGGGTTGCCTCAGCCGACAGTTCATCGGTATCTGAACCTCCTGGAAACCGGATGTCTGCTCGTGCGGCTGGGGCCGTTCACGACCAACCCCACCACTGGCTTGGTGAAGGGCAAAAAGGTTTTGTGGAGCGATTGCGGGCTGGCGGCGTGGCTGGCCGGGATCAAGAGCGAGCCAGATCTTGCCAACCGGCTCGACCAGGGCTTCTGGCTGGAGCAGGCCCTTTTCCAATCACTGCAATCCTGGCGCTCACTCGATCCTGCCGGACGCAAACTCTATTTCTGGCGCGACCGGTCTGGCCGCGAGGTGGACTTCGTTCTGGAAAAAGATGGTGTCCTTGTGGCCTTGGAAATAAAGGCGTCGCAACAAGTCTCGCCCTCTGACGCTGATGGGATCGTCGCCTTCCGCAAAAGCTTGGGCAAGAACCGACGCCTACAGTGTGGTGCCGCGCTCCACGCCGGCTCGGCCCGTCCGCTCGGCCAAGGTCTGTGGGCGTTGCCGTGGGGTTGGCTGATGCCAGAGTTCTCGAAGTGAACATCTGATATCGCAGGGGCCGAGCTTACTGCCTTGTGAGCAATGCCCGGAACCGACTCGCGGGGGACTTAGCAGTCGGCCACTTGGGGCACCGTCAAATGCGGCTGCGAATATGACCGCCGTGCTTGCGAGCCAGGGGTTCCCGCCAGTCTCCCGTCGGTCCCGGAGCCGGAACGCAACGCAGCGGAATAGACCGTCGCATGCTCCTGATGCGTCGCGGAGTGAAGCGGAGAGGAGTGGAGGCGAGGAAACTGCGGGAGTCTGGCACCGTGGGGGGCCGAGCAAGGGTGGCGTGTTTTGCGGTGCCGCCAGGCACGAGTTAGCGGCCGTCGGCAAAGCGACAGGAGAGCAAAAGCCGCCACGCTTGCCGGCCGGGGTCGGGTCAACACACACACACTCTGCGGGCTGCGAAAGGCGGTCCGCAACGGAGTGCAACGAAGTGGAGGTCCGCCGGTGGCGTCATGGCACAGCAGGCGCAGACTGACATCGTGGCCAGGCGGACGGTGGTTCCCCGGAAGGCCAGTTGCGGAGCATCTGGCCTGGAGGGGACCACCGGGAGCCAGACGGCAAGCCCTGGAGTCCGGTTGCGCCAGCATCCGGACGGAAGGGCTGCCGGCGGCGGAGCGGCGCTGGCGCTGGAGTCGTAGCAAGCGCCATGCTGGCGAGCTGTGTTGGCCGGCGGAGTGCGAGCCGCACCGGCCAAATGAGCACCTACACAGCGAGCCTCCGGTTGCGCCGCGAAGCCGCATTGGGGGGCGTCCGAACACCCACGAGGTTGAAATTATCACGAGAGCGACCGGCGAGCCCCAGGAGCGCCGTTGCGAAGCACTGGCGCGACGGGGCCGCCGGGAGCGGGCGTCCGAATGCGCGAAGCGTGGGGCGTCCGAAGTTCAAGGCGCGTTGGAATTGGCGAGGGGCATCCGGAGTCGCGCATCCGCCTTCGCTCAGAAGCTTCGGCGGGACAAGGTGGGAGGGCGTTCGTGCTTCGCTAGTGCTGGGAAGCGGGATAGGGTTATGCTTGCCTTGTGCTCTATTTCCAGGGAGGTGACTCCCCTTCTGGCACGCCTAGCTGGGTGGCAACAAGATCAATCCATTGCACGAGTCGAGCGGAATCGTTTGGAACCTGTACAAACATCGTGTGCAGGTGAGAGAGTCCTGCGGCTTCGATCAAACGTTTCTCATTGCATATCCACTGGCCGCGCTCGCAAAGGACCGCGTGGGCTTCTTGCATGATCGCTGTAGCTGTCTGGGCTGTCGCTCCGACGACGTTGCCGCGCCGCGCATGCATGCGCGCGTAGTCGAGGCTGAACGAGCGACAAAAACGCCATATCGGCGGGGCCGAAAGCATCAGCTTTGGCGGAAATCCTACGGTCCGGATGACCCCACGGAGCGCCCGACATGAGGCGAGCTCTGCGGTCAGGATATAGGTGGGAACGCCAGCGAGATAACCAAGCAGGGCGTCTCGTTCAAACTCCCCGTCCTCGGCACGCCGGGTCCAATATTCAACGACGTCGAGGTCGCGAAAGATGACGTCGATCTTCTCCTTTCCTGAGCGGAGCCAAGCGCCACCGTTCATTAGCCGCCCCCAAGAGCCTGGTGGAAACACGGTTCCGTACGCAGCGAGGGCAGAAAAATCAATTGCACCGCGGTAGTAGAGGCCAAGATCCCAGTCACTTTCCTCGTCACTGATGCTCAGCGCACGGGAGCCGCCCAGCGCCACAGCAACGGCTCCCGGCATGGAAGCAAGGATATCCACAAGCTCGGCGACGGTGTGTGGCATGTCGTTCATGGCTCTAAATCATGCCGCACTTGGAGCACCAGGACGGCGACTGGCGCATGACAAAGTAGCGTTGGTGACCTGCACTGACCGCAATGTCAAAATGACCGCAGGCATCAGCTAACCGTACGGGGGAGTGGCTCGGGACTCAAGGAAAATGCCAATTCGGAACCGCGCATGTGTTGGATCAACAAGGCAGGTTAGGTTGGGTCCAAGCGGACGGCGGTCCCCGGAAGTGCCATTGCGCCAGCACTGGCACTGAAGGGGCCACCGGACGCGGGCGTCCAGGTCGGCGCAGCGAACGGCGTCAAGTGGTTTCAGCGCGTGCATCCCGCAGCGTGGCGCGAGGTCACGCAGTCGCCCGCAGCGTGGTGCATGGCGTGTCGAGGCGAGTGTCCAGGTGGCGCAAGAAGGGGTGTTACGATGGCGCTAGTTGGTTGATGGCTGAGGGTTGGTGGTTGATGGCCGGAAACCAGCAGAAGAAAGAACGCGCTATGCCAGTCAATAGCACACATCCTGATTACGATGCCGCCCTGCCTTCGTGGCTGCGAGCCCGCGATGTCATCGCCGGGGAAGACGCAGTGAAGTCTGCCGGCGAGAAATATCTGCCGCGCCTCGAGGCGCAAACCGATGAGGAGTATGACGCCTACCGGGCGCGTGCTTCGCTGTTCAACGCCACGGCGCGAACGGCGGACGGTTACCTGGGGCTTTTGTTCCGTCGGGCACCGTTCATCAAGGTGCCGGAAGGTGCGAACGCTCTCGGCAAGGCGATGCGGGCGTTCGTCAACGACGCGGACATGCTGGGGATGTCCTTTGCGAGTTACGCTCGGAATGTCGCAAGGGAAGTCATTGCGGTTGGTCGGGCCGGCACGCTGATGGACTGGGAAGGCGAGAGCGAGAACCGGGTGTATGCGTCGCTCTACACGGCCGAGAACATCCTGAATTCGCGCGTCGAGCGAATCCAAGGCCGGAATGTGCTGACCCTCCTGGTTCTGCACGAGAGCGTGCGGGGTGCTGCCACTGAGCGCGACTCGGATGAGTTCGAGACGAAGTTCGGCGAGCAAATCCGTGTGCTGAAGCTTGGTGCCGGTGGATGCCAGGTCGAAGTGTGGCGGCCAAAGAGGGCTGATGGTAGAAAGCGAGAATGGGAGAAGGTCGAGACGCGCATTCCGCTTCGGTTGGGGAAACCGCTGCCGCTGATTCCGTTCATGTTCCATGGCGCAAGCCACTCCCTGCCGGACGTGGACCGCCTGCCGCTGGGGGATGTCATCGCGGTGAATCTCGACCACTACCGGCTGCACGCTGATTACCGCCATGGGATGCACTTCACGGCGCTGCCAACCGCGTGGGTCAGCGGTTTCGACAAGGCCGCGACGTTGCGGATTGGTTCCAGCACGGCCTGGGTGACGGATACGCCGGGCGCGTCGGCCGGGTTCCTGGAATATACGGGGCAAGGGCTGACCACTTTCGAGCGGGCGATGGACCGCGACGAAAAGCTGATGGCGATTCTGGGGGCGCGGTTGCTCGAATCGCAGAAGCGCGTCGGTGAAGCGGCTGAGGCCATCGAACTCAAGCAAAGCGGCGAAAACAGCATCCTGGGCGCACTGGCCGCGTGCGTGAGCATGTCGCTGACGCAAGTGCTGCGCTGGGCCTACTGAGGGAACTCGACGGAAGCGATGCCCGATGACGTGAGCAACGAGGATGTCGTCATCGAGTTGAACACGGATTACAGCACGCGGGGACTCACCGCCAACGAGATCGTGGCGATTGTCCAGGCATGGCAGAGCGGCGCACTGAGTCGCGATTCCATGTTGGACATCTTTCGCCGTGGCGAGGTTCTCCCGGAAGGCCGGACCAACGAAGAGGAGGTCCGGTTGATCGCAGTGGGGAAACCTGAACCTGCACCACAGCCAAAGCCGTCAAGCGGTTTGTGAAGAATTATCGTTCAGCGTCCAGCAGGGTCGTGCGACGTGCCGCAGCATGGCGCAGCAAGAAAAGCGCGGTGGCAATGAGCCGCGCCCAGATTGCGCAAAACAGGGTGTAGGGTGCGCGTGTGCGAAACACGCGCAGTTGATGGTTGAGGGCTGATGGTTGAGGGACAGACAGAGCCTCGTTACCTCGGCTGCTACAGGAAAAGATTATGGCACTGAAGTTCAAACTGAAATCGAAAGATGAGATTCCGGCGGAACTCGTCAACCTCTACGTCGAACGCGATGGCGCCTGGCACCTGGATGTCGAAGGCGCGGTGGACAAGGCAAACCCCGAAGAAACTGGCCCCGGCTCCCAACGCCGATGCGGCTGAAGTCATTTCGGCCGCACCTTTCAACAATTTCCGGCAAGCCAGCTTGCCGGCCGTTCCCATTTTCCGGCTTGAACTTTGTCCCTATTCTCCCGTGCAATGCTGCAACCGTGAAACTCCGCCTCACACGTTTGACCGTCCTGCTGCTGGTGTTGTGGTTCGGAAATGTCCCGGCCGCGTTGCCCGCCGCCGCTGGCCAGAAGGACAATTCGATTTCGCTGGCCGGGACCTGGCGGTTTCGGCTCGATCCCGAAAATGTCGGCGTCGCGCGAAAGTGGTTCGCCGATAAGCTGGATGATTCGGTGACTCTGCCCGGCACAACGGACACCAACCAGAGAGGCGTGTTCAAGGACGAACGGGCTGTGGACCGGTTGTCGCGGGTCTGGTATTGGAAGGGGCCGGCGTGGTATCAGCGCGAGGTGGTCATTCCCGAATCATGGCGTGGCAAGCGCATCACGCTGCTGCTGGAGCGCACCAAGACGACCCGCGTGTGGGTGGACGGTCAGGATTGCGGCGGCGATGACACCCTCAGCGCCCCGCACGTGTTCGACCTGACCCGCTCCCTCAAGCCCGGGCGTCACACAATCACGGTGCTGGTGGATAACGCCAAGCTGCCGCCCGTCGGAGCCGCGCACGCCGTGGACGAGCGGACGCAGTCGAACTGGAACGGCATCATCGGCAGAATCGAATTGCGCGCCACGGCCCCAGTCTGGATTGAAGACGCACAGGTCTATCCCGACGCGGCGAGCAAGCAGGCCCGGGTGCGGCTGGTGATCGGCAACAGCACAGGGCAGCCGGCTGCCGGGCAAGTGAGCTTTGGTTGTGAGAGCTACAACGTCGTGTCGCCGGCCCGGTTCAAGACGCTATCAGTCGAGTTCAGGGCGGCTGAACGCCGGACAGTGGTCGAGTTCACTTATCAACCAGGCGAGGCGGTTCCCCTCTGGGACGAGTTTCAGCCCGCCATGCTGCGGCTGGACTTGAGCCTGACGGCCACCGCCGGAGGACAACCGTTCCTGGACGCCAGGTCGGTCAGTTTTGGGATGCGCGATCTCAAACGTGACGGTCAACGCCTCGCGATCAATGGCCGGACGGTTTTTCTGCGTGGCCGGACCGACTGTGCCAACTACCCGCTGACCGGTTATCCGCCGATGGACACGGCGGGCTGGCGGCGGGTCTTGGGCATCCTGAAGGACTGGGGGCTGAACCACGTCCGTTTTCATTCCTGGTGTCCGCCGGAGGCGGCGTTCGTGGCGGCGGATGAACTGGGGATGTATTTGCAGGTCGAGTTGCCGAATAAACGCAGTGCATTTAAGGCGCCGGAAAACCCGCAGGCGCCCAAATACAACGTGGATTACCTCGATGTGCCCGGCTCCGATCCTAACGCCTCGCTCTACGACTACGCGGTGCGCGAGGCGGAGTTGATCTTTAAGAACTTCGGCAATCATCCCTCCTTTGTCATGTTCACGCTGGGCAACGAACTCGGGCGCAACCCCGCGATGTATGAACTGGTGGCCCGGTTCAAACAGCACGATGCGCGGCGCCTTTACGCTCAAGGAGCCAACAACCTGCACTGGAACCCCAGCTATGCTGCGGGAGACGACTTCTGGGTCACCGGTAAGACCGGAAAGACCCTGCCTGTGCGCGGCGCGTTTTCCCCCGGCGACTTTCCAGGCGGCGGCCACATCTACAGTCAGCCACCTTCGACCCTGGTTCATTATTACGACTCGATCAAGGACGTCCCGGTGCCAGTCATTGGTCACGAAACGGGCCAGTTTCAAGTCGCCCCCGACTTTCGCGAGATTTCCCAGTACACCGGCGTGCTAAAGGCGCGCAACCTGGAAGTCTTTCGCCAACGGTTGCAGGACGCGCACATGCTCGATTTAGCCCACGACTTCATGGGCGCGTCCGGAGCATTGGCGACCGTGTGTTACCGGGAAGAGATCGAGGCGGCCCTGCGCACGCCCGGCTTTGGCGGTTTTCAACTGCTCGATCTGGCTGACTTCCCCGGGCAGGGCACTGCTTTGGTGGGTATGCTCAACGTGTTCCTGGAGCCGAAGGGGCTGATTGATCCGGAACGTTGGCGCCAGTTCTGTTGCGAAACCGTGCCGCTCCTCTTGTTCGAGAAATACACCTGGAATATCGAGGAAACCTTTGCCGCCGAGGTCAAGGTGGCCCATTACGGCCCGGCAGACCTGCTGAATGCCCGGGTGACCTGGGCCTTGCGAGACGGAGAAGGCTCACCGCTTGCCGCGGGAACGTTGGGACCGTTGACGCTCAAGGAAGGAGGGCTTCGTCCCGTGGGTCAGATTCGCGCTCCATTGAGCGGAGTTGAAGCTCCGCGCAAGGTGCGATTGGAACTCGCCATCCAAGGCAGCAGGTATCGCAATGGCTACGAGCTATGGATCTACCCGCCAAAGGTGGACACCAGCGTCCCGAACAACGTTCGGGTGAGCCGCCGGCTGGACGCAGCGACCGTGGCATTCCTCGCCGGTGGAGGACGGGTGGTGTTGTTTCCCAAAACCAACGAACTCAAGCACAGCGTGGGCGGCGCGTTTCCGACCGACTTCTGGTGCTGGCCAATGTTCGCCAAGGCTGCCGTCGCGCGAGGGCTTGAGGCGGCACCGGGCACGCAGGGTTTCCTCTGCGATCCAAAGCATCCCGCCCTGGCCGAGTTCCCCACGGAGTTCCACAGCAACTGGCAATGGTGGCAGATCGTGAAGAAGTCCCGGCCGATCATCCTGGACGACGCGCCGGCCGACTACCGCCCGATCATCCACGTGATTGACAACTTCGCGCGCAACCACAAGCTCGGCCTGCTGTTCGAAACGCGCGTTGGCCAAGGCAGACTGCTCGTCTGCGCCAGCGACCTGCCCGCTCTTCAGGCCCATCACGAGGCGCGCCAACTCATGCACAGCTTGCTGCGGTATGTGGATTCCCCGGCGTTCGCTCCGAAGACGGAGTTGGATGGCGGGTTGCTCAAGAAGCTCCTGCCTGGCGACACCCAATGAAACGCCGCGAGTTCCTCAAAATCGCTGCGGGTGGAATCGCCCTTCCGCCCTGGCTGGCCCAGCGGGGCAACGCCGCGAAGGCAAGGACGGCAGAGAGCCAGAACCTTTTCGAGTCGGAGAACCCGGAGGTTCTCGCGCTGGCGCAGCGGGTGATGGAGAAATGCGTTTTGGAAAAACTCCGTCCGCCGGTTGAACCCTTGCGGCGCACTTGGGTCCAACCGGGCGGGCCGTACTACATGGGCCAATGGATCTGGGACACCATGTTCGTGGTGGACCTCCTGAGCCTCCTGCCGGAGCGCAAACACCTGATCCGCGACATTTTCCAGAACTACTGGGATTTCCAGGATCGCTGGAACCAGACGATGCCCGACTATGCCCGGGACATGATCGTCGGGGTGATCAAGACGGCCCCGCAAGAGCAGCGGCAGTTCTCGCAGATTCCCATCCTGGCCTGGGGTGTGGAACGAGTCTATCAGCGCAACGGGGACAAGGAACTGCTCCGACAATCCCTCGGCCGACTGGAACGGTTTCACGACTGGTTCTGGCGCGAGCGCGATGTGGCCGACATCGGGCTGATCGCCGTCGGGGCCTACAGCGGGATCGTTCAGCACGCCAAGTGGGAAACCTTCGACTACGACTGCGCGTTGGACGGGCTGAAGCTGACGCCTCATCCCACGCGCAAAGGCCCGAACGAGGGGGCGTGGTATGGCTATATTTGCGTACCTGGCAACACCGCCTACTTGATTCTGGCTGAACGGAGCCTGGCGCGACTGGCGACTCTCATGGCCGACAGGGCAATGGCAGCCCGGCGCGAAAAGCGCATTGAAAAGGCCGTCCAGGCCATGCGCAACCTGATGTGGGACGACAAGGCCGGAACGTTCCAGGCGCTCAAGTGGGACTCGCAGACGAAGATTCCGGTGGCTACCATCGGCAGTTGGATTCCCTTGACCGCCGGCGTGCCCACGCCCGCGATGGCCAAGCGCATGGCCGAGGTGCTGGCGTCACCTGCCTGGCAGACACCGCTTCCGGTGCCGACCGTGGACCGCACCGACAAGCGCTGGAAATCCAACGCCTTCTGGCGAGGCGATGTCTGGCCCCCGACCAATTACCAGGTCGCCAGCGGCCTGGCCGCCTACGGCCACAAAGACCTCGCCGCCGACATCGCCGACAAGACCATCGCCAACGCGATCCAGAATGGGATCAGCGAACACTACGATTCCGTCACCGGCAAGGCGTTGGGCGTGCCGGACTACTGCATGAGCTGCACACTGGTCACGATGATGCTCGACGGGCTTTCCGGGAAGTATAGGCTTCGGAGCCGACACCGTATTCGTGAATGACAGAGGGCCTGTGATAAAACTCCGAATCCAACGATTCCTCGTCGTCATCCTGTTTTGCTGGCTGCGGACCTTGGCTGCCGATGGGGCCAAGCCGAACATCCTCCTCATCCTCGCCGATGACCTGGGCTGGGGCGAACTGGGGTGCTATGGCAATCAACAGGTGCCCACCCCGCATATTGATTCGTTGGCGAAAAACGGCCTGCGGTTCACCCAGGGCTATGTCTCCGCGCCGCTCTGCTCGCCGTCCCGGGCGGGTCTGCTGACTGGCCGGTATGCAACGCGGTTCGGTCACGAGAACAACGCCATGGCGGAAGGACGCTGCCTGCCGCCGGCGGAAACCACGCTGGCCAACCGGCTGGCGGCCCTGGGCTACACCACGGCTATGGTGGGCAAATGGCATCTCGGCAACGCGCCGGGTCAACTGCCGATCGATCGCGGTTTTACCGAGTATTACGGAGTGACCGGCAATACTGGCTCCTACTTCCAGCCGCGCGGCCTGATTGATTCGCGGATCTCCCCTCAGGTTCGCCCGGCGCCCGCCAAGGATTATTACACCACCGACGCCTTTGCCGAGCGCGCAGTGGACTGGCTGGAAAGACGGGATGGTCAACCGTGGTTTCTATATCTGGCGTTCAACGCAGTGCATTCGCCCCACGAGGCCGGCCAAAAATACCTTCAGCGCTTTCCCACGCTGCGCACGGGCAAAGAACGCACGCTGGCGGCCATGATTTCCGCAATGGACGATGCCGTGGGCCGGGTGCTGCAAAGGATCCGCGCGCTGGGTCAGGAGGAAAACACCCTCATCTGGTTCATTAGCGACAACGGCGTGCCCGGCGGACGCGACGGCAACGGCCCCTTGAACGGCCACAAACATACCTGTTGGGAAGGGGGGCTTCGCGTGCCTTTCCTCCTGCAATGGAAAGGACATCTGTCGGCCGGCCAGTCGTATGAGCATCCGGTTATTCAGCTTGATGTGCTCCCGACCTGCGTGGCGGCAGCGGGCGGGATGGTGGACCCCGCCTGGAAGCTCGACGGCGTGAACCTGCTGCCGTTCCTGACCAGCATAGAAAAGGGACGGCCACACCAAACCCTGTTTTGGCGGATTGACGGCATGTGGGCGGTGCGCCACGGCGACTGGAAGCTCGTACATCCCGAAGCCGGGCCGGAAGCACCGGCCCTTTACGACTTGGCGTCGGACCTCGGAGAACAACGCAACCTGGCCCATCAGAAACCGGAAAAGGTGTCCGAGTTGCAGGCGCTGTGGGACCGTTGGAGCGTGGAGCAGGCCAATCCCACCCCCGACGGCGGCAAGCGAGCCAGGCGAATGGAAAAAGGCAAAGCCCCGAAGGTGAAAAAGGCGGAGCGGGCAAAATAAACTCATAGGGATATGCTGTTCCCGCGTGCCTGCAGAGTGTTCCGTCTGGTGTGGCCACTCAAAATGAAACCCGGCAGCACCAGCGCGCAGCTTACCAGGCTTACTGACGTGTGGGGGAACTCAAAGCCCTGCTCGCACAATCCAAGGCTCGCCGTCGAAGCGCCCCCACACCATAGTCACACCATGAAACCCATCCATGCCCTCGTTACGCTTACCCTCGTCCTCTGCGGCCAAGCCCTCGCGGCGGAACAGAAGCCGCTCAAGGTCTTCATCCTCGCCGGCCAGTCGAACATGGAGGGGCACGCGAAGATCGAGACGTTCGACTACATTGGCGACGACCCGGCCACCGCGCCGTATGACTGCCCGAAGTCGCAGCGCATCCTCCCACATCTGCGCGAGACCGCCGGTGATTCAGACGCGCGCTTTGGAAATTCAAGGAGCCGGCGTTGCGCCCTGCCCATCACCAGCAGGCTGACCGCGCTCACGGAGGGAACCAGTCTCCAAAGTGCCCGGGCTGCGGAGCCGCATCCTGCTGTTCAAACGCTGCCTGCGCCCAACCATTGACCCAACCAAAAAATGAAGATCTCGCTCTTGTCCCTGGTGATGTGTCTGATGGCGTTGCCTGCGGTTGCCGGCGAAAGCACGCTCAAACCCAATTTCATCGTTATCAACATTGACGACCTGGGCTACGCGGACATTGGGCCGTTCGGGTCCACGCTCAATCGCACGCCCAACCTGGACCGGATGGCCAGGGAAGGCCGCAAGCTGACCTCCTTCTATGCTGCGCCCGTCTGCTCACCGTCGCGCGCGGCCTTGATGACGGGCTGTTATCCCAAGCGCGCCCTGCCGATTCCTCATGTGCTCTTTCCCGCGAGCGAGACCGGCCTGGCGCCCGGAGAAATCACCGTTGCCGAAGTGCTGAAAGCCGCGGGCTACGCGACGGCCATCGTCGGCAAGTGGCACCTCGGCGACCAACCAGAGTTCCTCCCCAACCGGCAGGGCTTTGACTTGCACTTCGGGCTGCCGTACTCGAATGACATGGGGCCCGCCGAGGACGGCGTGAAGAGCGATCTCGGCAAACCGCTGCCGCCAACCAAAGGCAAGGGCCAGCCGCCGCTCCCCCTCCTGCGTAACGGCCAGGTCGTCAAACGCGTCCTGCCCGACGACCAGCAAGCGCTCGTGGAACTTTACACCACGGAGTCGGTGCGATACATCGCCGCCCACAAATCCGCGCCCTTCTTTCTGTATCTCGCGCACAATGCCGTTCACTTCCCCATCTACCCCGGCAAGGAGTGGGTGGGCAGGTCGACCAACGGCCTGTACTCGGACTGGGTCGAAGAAGTGGACTGGAGCGTGGGCAAGGTCCTGGACGCCCTCCGCGAAAACGGACTGGCGGATCGCAGCCTGGTCATTTTCACCAGCGACAACGGGGGCACGCAAAGGGCGGTGAACCGGCCGTTGCGCGGCTTCAAAGGCTCGACTTGGGAAGGCGGCATGCGCGTGCCCACCATCGCCTGGTGGCCGGGCCGCATCCCTGCTGGCACAGCCAGCGACGCGATCAGCGGCATGTTCGACCTCCTGCCCACGTTCGCCGCTTTGGCAGGTGGCAAGGTGCCCGGCGATCGCAAGCTGGATGGGGCCAACATCTGGCCGCTGCTGGCGGGCGAGCCGAACGCCAAGCCGGTCCATGAGGTTTTTTATTATTACCGCGGCCTCCAGTTGGAAGCCGTGCGCGACCTCGAGTGGAAGCTGGTTCTCCCCGCTTTGCTGACCAACGCCCCCGCCAAGAAAGCCGCGAACGCCGCCGCCCAAGCCCCCCGGGGGCCGCAGTTGTTCAACCTCAAGACCGATGTCGGCGAGACGAGCGACGTCGCCGCGCAGTATCCGGATATCGTGGCCCGACTTGAACGGCTCGTGGCGCAGATGAAGGACGATCTGGGCACCGCCGGCCTGACAGCCGGATCGCGCCCGCTTGGCCGGGTGGCGAACCCGCAGCCGTTAATCCCTTACGACGTCAAACCGAAGACTGGCGCAGCCGGCGCCTCCGCCCCCACACCGACGGCCTTTCCCGCGCCCCTGACGAATGTCGCCGCCAGCACCAGCGGTCATGGTCTGGTGCGCTTCGATAGACCGATGTGCACGACCACAAGGGAAGGCTGGCCGCGCGGGGTGGACGTGACGCAGCCCGGCGCAAAACAGTTTCCCGGTTGGCCAGTCACAGTTGACCAAGGGGTCAACCCCGGCCGCAACCCTGTTGCCTGGTTGCCGGAAGTCGAGGCTCCAGCCGACATCACCCCTCCAGTGGTGCAGGTGTTGGATGAGCGCAAAGAGGAGGGGGTTACCGAAGCTCCGCGCTTCCTGATAGAGCGCATAAACCATGCAAACGATCCCGATGAAACTCACCCTTAACTTCCTTACGGTCCTGTTGTTCGCGCCCCTGACCGGGCTGCATGCCGCGCAGGTGGAACCCAATGTCGTTTATGTTCTCGCCGACGACCTTGGCTGGGGCGACATCAGCACGCACGGCGGAGGCATCGCCACACCGAACCTGGACCGCTTGTTCAAGCAGGGCGTCGAACTGCGTAACTTCATGGGCTGGTGCGTCTGCTCTCCGACGCGCGCGATGCTCCTCACGGGGCGGCATCCGTTTCGCGTCGGCACGGGGCCGGAGACGGGGGGCGAACTGGCAAGGGAGGAGACCACCATCGCGGAAGGTTTCAAGGCGAACGGCTATCGCACCGGCGTCTTTGGCAAGTGGCATAACGGCGAGGATCCCGATACCCCGGAGTATCGGGCGGCCTTTGCCGAGGCGTTCAGAGACATGCCAAACAAGAAGTACAAGGGGGGTCTCGGCGCGAACGCGCACGGCTTCGACGAGGCGTGGGTCTATTACGGGGGCGGCGCGGATTACTTCACGCGGCGGACCGTGCAAGGAAGAGGCCCCGTCTCCTGGTGGCACAATCGTGAGTTCCGCCCGCAGGATGTGGGTTATACCGATGACCTCATCACGCAGCATGCCCTCGAGTTTATCCGCGAGAACAAGGCGCGCCCGTTCTTCTGTTACGTGCCCTTCCACCTCATTCACGCACCGTTGCAGGCCAAGAAGGACGACCTCACATCGGTGGACCCGAAAGTCACCGCCGGTTTGCCCGCCGCCAACGCCAACACCACCGCCGAGGACAAACACACCCACGCCGCCATGCTTCACGCCCTAGACAAGAATGTTGCCGCCATTCTCGCGGAACTCGACCAGCTCGGCCTGTGCGACAACACCATCGTCGTCTTCACGAGTGACAACGGCGCGATGCAGGCGGGAAGCAGTCTCCCGTTGCGTGGGGCCAAGCACTCCATCTACGAAGGCGGCGTGCGTCTGCCCACGGTGATTCATTGGCCCAAAGGCGGACTCGCCGGCGGTAGGAAATGGGATGGCCTCTGCGGCGCGCTCGACATGTTTCCCACGCTGATCGCCATGGCTGGGCTGCCCATGCCCGCGACGCGCCCGCTCGATGGCAGGAACATCTGGCCGGCGCTGCGCGACAACGCCGCCAGTCCCGTCGAAAGCTACTACTGGGTGTGGCGCAACGAGGACGCCATCCGCACGGCGGACTGGAAGCTTCACCGTTTCTTTGACCGCTTCGAGCTTTACGACATCCGCTCCGACATGGCCGAAGCGACCAACGTTGCCAAGGCGCATCCCGACGTGGTGAAGACGCTCACCGCCAAGATGAACACATGGGCCGAATCGCTTGGGGCTGCGCTGACGCACCAATCCGCGCCCATGAAGCTCAACGCCCCTCCTGCGCCCGAAGGCGAAGTGCTCGAAGTGGCCGTCACCGTGACCTCCAAAGCGAAGCCCAGCGACCGGCTGATCGTTCCCATTGCCAACCCGGAAGGGACTCAATTCGCCACCGACTACCTCGAGTTCGACCTCGCGATTGCTCCCGACAGCCTGCGGCGCGGGTTCTTCTATTCGCCCTTCAAAGGCAACGACAACAAGTCCATGACGCTCGAATTCAAGCGCGGCCTGGGCATTGATCAGTTCGGCCGCGAGCAAGTTCTCGGCCCCGAGGTGCAGGGTGGGCCTGGGGTTTGGGAGCATCGCGTCATCGGCTTGTGCAGCAGCGCTCCCGGATCCCTGCCGCGGCAGGGGCTGGTCTTCGGGGGCGGCAAACCCGGTACCTATAAGGTCTATCTCGACAACCTTCGCCTCCGTCATGCCGATGGCACCACCTCACCGATCTGGACGAGCGGCAAAGACACGCGGTTTCGCAAGATCGAGGACAGCGAGACGTTCACCAATGTCCGCGTGCGCACGGTGCCGGTTTCCGAAGTGCATCCGTGAAATCAAATCCAATGAGAGCAATTACAGATCGTGAAAAAACTGAAAGCATTGCTCGATCACCCCAAGGCGTCCTGCCGCAACCGGCCGGCGCGCCCCGTCAACTCTCCCTGAAAAGGACAAGACGGGTGCCATCAGAAAAGCCGAACTGCCTGCCCTGATTGCCTGTTGGGTGCGCGCGGCCTGTGGTGCAACGTCTCCCTGTTGCCAAAGAACCAGGGCTAACACTACAACCGCAACGGCGGAACCTATATGGAGTTTGGCCTCCGCCTTGGCTGGGCCATGGGGGAATTGCTGAACCGGCAGAGTGATTGACTGGCTGCTTCTCGCATCGCAGCCAGTTGCCCGCCGGTCTCCACGGCTCCGGAACGAACTGCACACGGGAGGTGAAATCAACCATCCAGTGCCGAGCAGCAGGCCGGGCCATTTTGCCCACGGCGAGCTGCGATCGCATTTCATCCGCAACATGCGGCAGGACCTCGGTTGTGCTTGGCGCCTTGGCCGCAGGGCTCCGGCCTTTGCCGAAGCCGTGGTCCGGGTGATGAAATCCTGGCCGGGCTGGTCAGGCAGAGCCTCCAGGTCAGGACACAGCAAAACCACACTTGGCTTCCATGTTGGTTTGTGGCGCAACACACACTTTGCCGCTGGCATGCTGGAATTCCTCAGGGGTGTTCCGGCGGCTGAGCTTCTCGACCGTGGATCACCTGCCTCCGCGGGTGGGTCCGGCGCCGTGCCTGAGAGGGACTCCACCCCGTTTCGCCTTGGAAGCGTGCACCCGGCCGGTTACACTTTAGTCAGAGTGAAAGAGCAAAAGACGGTCAGCATCGCCCATCTGACGTTTGCTCATGGACTGGCTGCGGCCTTGTTCCTGTGCTTGATCGTACCTTGGGGTGCGCAAGGTCACGAAGTGCTCGCCGCCTATATTCAGCATCAGGTCGTGATCACTCTGAGCGCCCGGTACCTTGACGTCACGGTGCACCTGACCTTTTTCGAGGACAGCTCCGAGCACGAGCGCGAGCACATGGATTCCAGCAAAGATGGCCAGCTCAGTCGCGCGGAAACTGCCGCTTACCTCGAACAGCTTCAGCCCAAACTTGCGGGCGCGCTGAACGTGCGCGTGGACGGCCAGCCGTTGACTCTGGCGCCGTTGCGCGAGCCGGAACTGGACCTGCTGGGCCACAGCCGCACCGGCCGCTGGCATCACCGGCTCAGCCTTTTCTTCTTCGCTCCCACGCCAGCCCGACTTCCGGTCGGCGCGGAACTGGTGCTGGAAAACCGGCTTTGGCCCGGGGTGCGCGCCGTCGGCCTGCTTCAAGCCGAAGGCCGGGATGGCGCCAAACTCGAAGCCGTGTCCCTGCGTGACGCGTTGCTGCCGCCGTCCAGCAACAGCGCGCCGCGTGAATTCAAAGTGCGCCTCCTCGCTCCGCCCGGGGCGGAGCTCTCCCGACCGGCTGGCACGCAACGCTAACCGTGATGCTTTTCTTTAGCCCCATGCAATTCCTCACTGGGTTTACTCCCGCAACCCTGACACTGGCCGGCCTCCTCGCCTGGCACCTGCCGGTGGCCTCCCAGACTCCGCCTTTGCCGACCGGCATCCTCAACTTTGCCGGACGCGTCTCGCATAACTACTGGTACCTGTGGGGCGAGCCCCACCGCGCCGAGTTGGACGCCTTGAACCGGCAACTGCGCCTGGCCGACCAGGAACTCCGTCAGACCCAGGACGCCGCCGCGCGCCAGGCCGCTGCCGATCGCGCCACCAAAGCAGCCGGAAGACTTTTTGAACTGGTCCAGCAATGCTCGCGTCTGCGGCGCCTGGACCTCACCGCCGCCCGGCCGACACTCCAACCCGCAGGGCCCATCGAGCAACCTGGCGACACCGGCGCCTTGCTCCTCGAGGTCCACACCGCTGGCCAAGGCTTGTGGTTTAGTGTCAATGGCTCCGACTTGTCCGCTCCAGACGGCGAGTCGAGCCGGGTGGCCATTGACCTCGGCTCCGGTGGCGTGACTTATGCCGTCGTGGGGTTGGATCACCTGCCCCTGGGCCGCACGACGCTGCAACTGGAATTCAGGCGCCCCGGCCAGCCTCCCGTGCTTCTGCCGGCAGACGTGGTGACGCCGCCGCCCGGACGCCTCAAGCTCACCGTGCTGTCCGACGACACCGGCCAGCCCACCCCTGCCATGGTGCGTTTGATGTGGCGCGTGGATGGCCTCCAACGCCGTCCGGCCAACGGCGTCGAATTTGCTCCTCAATTCGACGGCCAGGGTCAGGCCACGGGCGTGCGCGCCGCCAACCTCCCCGGCTTGCTGGGCGTGCATTTCTGGTGCGTGCCCGGCCCGTTCGACATGGCCCTGGCGCCGGGCGTCTGGCAAATCGGCGTGCGCCGCGGTGCCGAGCACGAGGTCATTTTCGAGGACGTGACTATCAAGTCCGGCGAACTGACCGAGCGCACCCTGCGACCGCGCCGGTGGGTGGACATGCGCCGGCGTGGCTGGTGGTCGGGCGACGACCACGTCCACCTGCGCATTCTGAGCGATACCGACGCCCGCAACGTCATGGCCTGGGTCAAGGCCGAGGACGTGCACCTGGCCAACATCGTCAAGATGGGCGACATCTACCGCACCTATTTCGAGCAGCGCGGTTTCAGCCCGGCTTACCGGGTGGTGGACGGCGATTATGTTCTCGTCCCCGGCCAGGAGTGTCCGCGCACCCACGATCAAATCGGCCACACCCTGGCCATGAACATCCTCACTATGGTCCGCAACCCGGAACGCTACTTCCTGTACGACCTTGTCTTTGACGAGGTGCACGCCCAGGGCGGCCTGAGCGGCTACGCGCACGTTAACTCCGGCATGTTTCACGTCCACCGCGACATGAGCTTGAACGTGCCGCGGGGCAAGGTGGACTTTGTCGAAATCCTCCAGTTCAACCAGCTCGGCACCGACCTTTTCTACGACTTCCTTAACCTGGGTTGCAAACTCACCGCCAGCGCCGGCTCGGATGTGCCCTGGGGCGGCACCATCGGCGAAGTGCGCGCCTACGCCTGCCTGGGCCAGCAGCCGTTCAGCGCCGACAACTGGTTCAACGCCTTCGCCCGCGGCCGCACCTTCACCACCAGCGGGCCGATGCTTGACTTCCGTGTGGACGACGCCTTGCCCGGCGATGAACTCGTGGTCAGGTCCAACCGCAAGCTGCGCGTGCGCGCCCGCGCCTGGGGGGATCCCAAACGCATGGCCCCGGTGACGCTGGAAGTAGTCCGGCACGGCGAGGTTATCCGCGCCGCCGAATCCACCAACCCCAAGAAGCCCGAAGCCGAACTCGACTTCACCGTCGAAGCCGCCCAAGGCTTCTGGATCGCCGCCCGAGCCCGCGCTGGCGATGGCACCGCCGCCCACACCACCCCGGTGTATGTGATTCGCGAGGGTTTGCGCTTCTGGAAATTTGACGGTCTGGAGGCCCTCCTGGCCCGACGCGAGGAAAGTCTGCGCCAGATCGAAGGCATCATCGCGGAGGCCCGGCAACTCAATGCCCAGGGCCGGCTGGAGACCGACCGCTACCGCAAACAACTCGCCCTCCAGGGCGATGCGCTGCTCGAACGCGTTGCGCTGGCCCGCGGCCTCTACGCGGACCTGCGCCGTACGGCTGAAACCGAACGCGCCGTCCGGCAGAAAGGCAAACCGTGAAAAACCCAACCGCTCTATGCGCCGGCTGCCCGCGCGGAGGTACGCGCCAGCCGAAGGACCCTGTGGTTTCCTGGCCCGCGGCCAGCCTGCGAACTGGCCGGATCGTTGCGGCGTCGGGCTGGGCCGTGGCGGCCTTCCTGTTTTTCGCCCTCTGCCCGTTCAGCCTCCAGGCCGCCCGTGTCGAATTCCGCATCCACGAAGCCAATACCACAAATCTCCTGCCCTGCCGGATCCACTTGGCCGGGCCGGATGGAAAAGCGGTGCGCCCTCCCACACTTCCCTTTTGGCATGATCATTTCGTCTGTGAAGGTGGGGTGGCCTTGGATTTGCCGCCGGGCCGTTATCGCTTCACCATCGAACGCGGGCCCGAATGGAGCCTCGCGCAGAGCGAATTGATGGTGGATGAAGGCGGGGCGGTAACAGCCACTGCCTCGCTCGCGCGCTTGGCCCACCTCAGCCGCGAGGGGTGGTGGGCGGGCGACCTCCACGTCCATCGCCCTCTGGCGGAGATTGAGCGTCTGATGCGGGCTGAAGGTTTGCACATTGCGCCGGTAATTACCTGGTGGAACAACCGCGGCCCCTGGGCCACCTCGCCTCCGCCAACGGAACGAGTGACGCGTTTTGACGGTTATCGGTTTCACGAGCGGCTGGCGGGCGAGGACGAGCGGGGCGGCGGCGCGCTGCTCTATTTCGGCTTGCCCCAACCACTCAACCTCGATGGCGCGGCACGCGAATTCCCGCCTTCCCTGGACTATCTCCGTCAGGCCAAAGCCAGTGCATCCGCTACACCCGGCGCATGGGCTGACATCGAAAAACCTTTCTGGTGGGACACGCCGGTTTGGCTGGCCAGCGGTTTGGTGGACTCGGTGGGGATCGCCCACAACCACCTGCAGCGCAGCGGCGTGCTGGACAACGAGGCCTGGGGACGCCCACGCGACCGTGAGCGTTACCCCGGACCGCAAGGCAACGGGCGTTACACCCAGGATCTCTACTACCACATCCTGAACTGCGGCTTTCGCCTGCCCCCCAGCGCCGGCAGCGCCTCCGGCGTTCTCCCTAATCCAGTCGGCTACAACCGCGTGTATGTCCAGCTCGACGGCGAACTGACCTGGCAGAAATGGTGGGACGGCTTGCGCGCGGGCCGGGTCTTTGTCTCCAATGGTCCTCTGCTCCGCGCCCGGGCCAACGGCCAGTGGCCAGGGCATGAGTTCCAAAGCGACGGTCCCCTCCGTGTGTTGCTGGAGGCGCAGTTGGACTCGCGTGATCCCGTCGTGGCCCTCGAGTTGGTTCGCGACGGCCATATCGAGCCCATCACACTCCCCCGCCTTATTACCATTCAGGAGAGTGGATGGTTTCTGCTCCGAGCTGTGGCCGACGTGCCGCAGACGTTCCGGTTCGCCTCCACCGGACCATGGTACGTGCGCATCGGCGGCCGGCCATTGCCTGTCCGTCGCGAGTCAGCCCAAACATTCCTTGACTGGACTCGCCTGCGGGCCACGAACCTGGCCGCCGCCCTGACCCGTGAAACCCAGCGCACCCAGAGCCTCCAACCCCTGCGTGAAGCCGGGCAGTTCTGGGAACGTAAAGTGGCTCAGGCCGCCACCCGTGTGACCGTCACCGGTTCTGTCGTGGACGCTGAGACCGCTGAACCTTTGCCCGCGCGCGTGTATCTCCGCCGCGCTGATGGCCGCTGGTTTTTCCCGGAATCGGCGGTGGCCGATGGCTCGGCCATCCGCTACGAGCGCCAGAATTGGGTCAATCCCGATGCTGTCGAGTATCACACCACACTCTCCGCCCACCCGTTCCGCGTTGCCCTCGAACCAGGCAGCTACACCCTGACCGTCGAGCGTGGCAAGGAATATCGCCCCCTCGTTCACGAGTTTACCGTCCAGGCCGCTCCTCTGGATCTGCGCCTGGCCTTGCGCCGTTGGGCCAACCTGGCCGCCCGCGGTTGGTTCTCCGGCGACACCCACGTGCACCGCTCGCCGGCCGAACTGCCGAACGTCATGCTGGCCGAGGACCTCAATGTGGCCTTTCCCCTGACCTACTGGGTGACCAAAGGTCTCACCCCGCCCAGCCAGGGCGACAAGAGTACCGCCGTGGGCATCGAAGACCACTTGGTCTCGGTGGATGCCACCCACGTCTTTTGGCCGCGAAACACCGAATGGGAAATCTTCACTGTGGACGGCAAGCGGCACACGCTGGGTGCGGTCTTTGCCCTGGGCCATCGCGAACCTCTTGCCCTGGGCGCGCCTCCGGTCGGGCCTGTGGCCGAAGCCGCGCGCCATCAAGGCGCCTCGCTCGACCTCGACAAGCACGATTGGCCCTGGTCCATGGCCCTCGTCCCCCTGATGAACGTGGACCTGTTCGAACTGGCCAACAATCATCACTGGCGCACCGACTTCGGCATCACCAACTGGAGCACGCCGGCCCCGGCCTGGATGCGCCTGCCCAATGAAGGCCGGAACGGCACGGAACGTGACTGGACCCTTTACGGTTTTCAAAACTACTACGCCCTCCTGAACTGTGGCTTTCGCCTGCGCCCTGCTGCCGGCACCGCCAGCGGCGTGCATCCCGTCCCCCTGGGATTCAGTCGGGTTTATGTGCATCTGCCCGGCGGCTTTGATTATGCGGCCTGGCTCAAAGGGCTGAACGCCGGCCGCAGTTTCGTCACCACCGGCCCCATGCTGCTGGCCACAGTCAACGGTCAGCCTCCGGGCCATGCCTTCCATTTGTCCGGCAATGCACGGCCCGTGGCCCGGGTGGCTGGCGAACTTCTGAGCGAGGAACCCCTTGAGAGTGTGGAGATCCTGCGAAACGGCGAGGTCGTCAAGCGCCTCGTCCCGCTGGTTCAGACCAACGCCGATACCGCCTTCATCGCTTCTGTGGCCGAAGACCTGGAACTGGAGGGGTCGGGCTGGGTGGCACTGCGTTGTTGGGAAGCCCGCCCCGGCGGACGGTGGCGCTTCGCCCACACAGCCCCCTGGTTTTTCGACGTTGCCAATGTTCCCTTGCGCCCCAGGCGCCACGAGGTCGAGTTCCTCGTGCAGCGCGTGCGTCAAGAGTGGGAGCGCAGCCGCGCCGTTCTTCCCGCCCAGGCTTTGGATGAATACCGCCGGGCGTTGGCGGCCTTCGAAAAGCTCCGGGAGAACGCACGGCCATGAAAACTGCACAACTCACGGTAATACCACATGAACCTCAGTCATGAAGTGACAAAGCGCCCCGTGCCCCGGCCCCGCCGGCACGCGGCATCCCCCCATCGCGGGTTGTTTCCTGCGCGCTTCTGCGGCAGACTCGGCGGTCTGCGGTTTCTCTCCCCTTTGCGTCGTGTCGGCTGGCTTCTGGGTTGGTGGGCCGGAGTACTCTGCGCCTCGCCCATCCAGAGCAATGTCGTGATCTCCATCTATCAGGGCGTTTGCAGTGAAGGCGACTTTTCCGCCAACCTCGCCACGGCCCGCGAAGCCGTCAATCAGGCCCTCCAGCGCGGCAGCCAGTTTCTCGCCCTGCCGGAATGTTTCCTGTCTGGCTATGAAAGCCCCGAGGCCGTCCGGAGCGGAGCCCGGCCTCTGAATGATCCAGAACTGGCTGGGTTCATTGCCGAGTCCACCAGGCACGACATGGTCATTCTCGCGGGCCTGGCGCGTCGCGAGGGAACCAACCTGTTCAACACGGTCCTGGTTCTGCACCGCGGACGCCTCCTTGGCTTCTACGACAAAGCGATGCTCACGCCGGGCGACCGCGACATCCTCGGGTTTGCCGGGGGCGCTACCGTGCCGGTCTTTCAAGCCCATGGCATCCGGTTCGCTGTGGCCGTTTGTGCCGACACCTCCTACCCCTATGTGGCGCTGGCCGCCCGCTTGCAGGGCGCCCGGCTCCTCTTTACCCCGCACAACAACCAGATCGCCGATGGGGCGGCCGACGAGCACCGCCGCTGGGTGCGCCATAGCCACATCGGCCTGGCGTGCCAGTTTCAAATGGCGGTGGCCCGCGCCAACATCGTCAAATCAGGCAGGCCCGGTCAGATCGGCTACGGCGACAGCTTCATCCTCAGCCCCCAGGGCACCCCTCTGGCCGAAGCCGGCTTGTTCAAGCCGGTGCTCATCACGGGCACCCTCACCCCCGCGCACTTTCGCGCGCCGCACGTGTGGGGCGATTTGCATGACACACCCGCCTGGCTCCGGCAACAAGTGGCTGCACTCCTCACGGAATTCCGGCTCCCCGCCAGCGACGCCAGCCTGCGTGACTGGTTGGAAAACATGCTGGTCTATCACCGCTTCAACGCGGAGGAAGTCTCCGTGGCTGCCGGACTCACCCTGGCCGAGGTGGATGCTGCGGCCCAGCGCTTTGGTCTCATGGGCAAAACTCCGCCACCCCTCCCGCCTGGGAAGCTGCTTCGGGTTCTGCCCTATCCCGGGGGACGACATCCGCGGGCTGGTTTTTTTGAGGGCGCGGTCATGCCCCAACGCGAGACCAAGGTCAGCGTATTTGCCCCCTGGGCCGAGTGTGGCTACGTGGTGGTGGATGTGCCGGAGGCGATCTTCTCCAACCTGGGCCTGATTTATCTGGCGCACACCCACATCCCCACCCTCTGGGACCAGCAAGCTGTCAGACTGCCTCGGCTGGAATGGCAGCGCCACACCGATGGCCATCTGACCAGCCACCGCACTCTGCCCAACGGCATCGCCTTCGGGGGCGAAGTTCGCTCCGGCGCGGAGGGCGTTCACCTGGCTTTGTGGCTGCGCAACGGCACCACAAACACCCTCACCGGCCTGCGCGTGCAGAACTGCGTCATGCTGGCCGGTGCGCCAGGATTTGGCGCACAGACACTCAGCAACAAGGTCTTTGCCAACCCATTTGCCGCCGTGCGTGCCGACGATGGCCGCCGCTGGATCATCACCGCCTGGGAACGCTGTGGCCGGTCCTGGGGCAACGAACTGGTGCCCTGCATCCATTCCGACCCCGTGCTCCCCGATTGCCCCCCGGCCGCCACTGTGCGTGTGCGCGGCTGGCTCTCGTTCTTCGAGGGTCAGGACCTTCAGGCTGAGTTTCGTCGGCTTGAAAAGGTGGCCTGGACCGGGGATTAAGACCCCGTTCCTGGTGGCATACCCTCTTACCCCCGCAACCTCCGGCAACCCTCCGGACTCCACAGAAAGTCTGGGCGGCAAGTTGCGCCGCCTCAACCCCCAGCGTGCCACATTAGCCGCTTCATATTCTCCCGGCATCCGCTGCGGCGCACCCGAATTCCACACTCCTCAAGGGCCCCGCAGCTCCGCAGCCCCGCAAGCTCCAGCATCGGTTCGCCGCAGTCAGTTCCTCATCTGTCACGTTGCCGCGGCCAGCAATCCCATCCCGCGCCTCATTCTTTTGCCACCCGCTGACAACAAAAAACCACTTGCTTTGACGCTCTCATGAACTAGAGTCGCATACACCGTTGAGCGCGGGGTGGAGCAGCCTGGTAGCTCGTCAGGCTCATAACCTGAAGGTCGCTGGTTCAAATCCAGCCCCCGCAACCAATTTACGGCCCTGAGACCCTCGTTTCAGGGCCGTTTTTGTTGGTGTTTCTGCATCTTCGCTGTTTTGGAGGTCTTCCCGTGGAACATGGCGGACAACCTTGAAAACGGTGGACAATTTACCACACATTCTACCACGTAAAACCACACGCTTCTTCCCGATCGTTCCCGGTTGTTCTGCTCTGGCAGGTCGTTAGTCCTGATGGTCGCTTGTTCACATCCAGCCCCCCGCGACCGCTACTGCCCCGCTGCCGGGACACTGCGGGCCCGCGCGTGCCCGCTACTCGGTTGACAAAAGATCGCGTCACCAACTGGAGGAGGTCGAATATCGCCCCGCGTTGCGGCAGGAGCGAAGTCCGGCGAGCAAGGTTACCGACAAGTCCGCCGAGCCCCACCACTCAAGCCTTCGAATGGTGGTGCGCACCGCCGCCTTCAATCTGCTCATATCGGCTTTGGATTCGGCAATGGCAGTGATTCGAGTGCGGATTTCGCCAGAGTCATACGGGGAGTGTGAATCGCGATCTATCATGGTCGCGAAAAGACAAGCGCACCTGCCTCAAACGCAGCCGCAGCAGGCCGACCGTTGATCAGGAGCGACGGGCGGCCGGAAACTCTCAAACGCATCTGCCGCAAGTCGCCGACAATCTCCACCCGGTCCGAGCGGATGCGCACGAATGCGCGGTCGGCGAAGGTGAAGCGCTCTCCGCCACCTTCAATGGTTGTTGGCTGGTCAAAGTTTCTCCAGTGGCGGTAGAGGAGGCGGTCGTCAAAGCCATCGCCGGCCACGGCTACGGCCACGACCTCGGCGCTTTGATCGATGCGGCGGAATTCCCGCACGCGTGGGGCGCCATGCTCGAACGGCTCGTGCAGCGTGACGAACGTTGTGCTCGGCCTGCGGCGCGTAACGATCAAGGTGGTGCCGCCGACTTCGTTGGCTCCGGTGGAACGTTCGCCTTTGTTCGCTTCACGTCCGGGGGCCGTGCGACTTTCGGGTGTTTTGCCGACATAGACGGTTGTACCCGGTTCGCCGAGCATGTGGACGCGCACGCCAATCCTGCGGTCGTACCAGGCCTTGCCGAGGATGCTCTGGCTCATGTCACCCAGCACGCAGGTCTGCAACACAGTGGCGCACCACGGCTGTGCGCCGGGCGTGAGCCTGGCCACGTTGCGCAGTTGGTAGCGTTCGCGTTCGATGGGGTCCTGAAAGAGTTTCTCCAGGACACGGTTGGTCTCGTAGAGGGTGCCGTAAAGCTCGTCCGTGGGTTCCCAGCCGGCGTTGGTTTGAGCCAGACCAGGCGCGTGCACGCTCCAGTGATAGGTGTGCGGCCGCGCGCCGGCACAGTCGTAGATATCGAGAAGGTATTCGCGCGTGAGAAAGAGGGCGCGCTCCATGTCCACGCCCGGCCACATTTCCTTCTCCTCGCGGCGCAATTCAAGGCTCAACGTCTGGTTGGCGAGCGGTTGACGGTTGTCGAGGCTGACCGCGCCGGAAACGGGCCGGGCGCGCGCGGCGACGAATTTCACGAGAGCATCGAAGCTGTGCCGCGTGGGAACCTCGCCGATGGGGTTTGGCCAGTGGGGATGGTCTCGTTTCGGATCGGCGTCGTTCAATTCGTATTGCAGGTTGTCCACTATCACTCCGCAGTGGCCGCGCGCGCTATCGGTCCAGGGGCAGCCACCACCGTAACCGTTCGAGATTTGCCGGTTCAGATAGATCGGCCGGTTGAAGGCGTAGAAACCCAGGAGCGAAAAACAGTCGTGGGCGTAGTGAACGTAGTAGGTGGCCAGTTGCAGGGCCACCGCCGGGGAGGGCGATTCCCAATAGGCTGGAGATTCCTCGGCGCGCAGAAAGGCAAAGCCGCGTTCACGCGCGACGTAGCTGGGCGCGGGAGGAGGCGCCACTTTTTGGGGATCGATTGGTGAACAGCCCCAAAACAGCGACGGGATGTAGAACCGCTCGCCTGGGCGACGCATCTGGGCCAGGAAGTGATCAAAGTGACCGTCCGGCCACTTCGCGTGCGCCAGTTCGAACCAATGCGGCGCAAGCATTTTGTCCACCTTGGCGTTTTTGTGGTCGCGCCCGTTCATGTTGGCGGACATCCAGAGGCGATTGCCACCGTTGCCGTCGGGCAGGAAACCGTCCACGATGGATTTCTGGAAGACATAGGGTGGAGCGCCCGCGAGACTGGAGCTGCGGGCGTCGCCCATGGTGATCTGCGGATAGTGGGGCAGTCCGCCGGGGATCTCGACGCGCGGGTAGCCGATGGCGACGATGCTTTCGATGAAGCGCCGCATCGTGGCACCGCCTTTGCCCGTGTAGCCGTAGCCGAGTTCATTCAAGCCGAGCCGTTCGACACCGCGGCACCAGAGGAACATCTCGCCGACCATCGAATACTGTTTGCCAAACTCTTCACCGTAAAACTGCCCGTCGGCGAGATAGTCGTCGAAGAAGAATTTCCAGCCCCCGCGTGAGTGGAAGCACTGGCGAATGAGCTTTTCATCGCGCAGCGCTACGGCCATCAGATGCGCGGTCATGGGGCGGGGCCACTGCATGTTCGGCAGCCAACTCGTGCGTGTGAACTGGAGCGTCTCCTCCTCGCAGTGATGTCTGATGAAGTCGCGGAATGTGTCCTCCAGTCCGCGACGTTCGGCGTCGGAGAGCCGGTCGTAGAGGGCGTCGTAGCGGAGCACGCTCAGGTATTGGTCGTAATGGCGCCCGCCGCCGGTGTCGCCCTTGAACAGGCGCGGATTGTTTCCGATGAGGCTGACCAGATATTTCATCTCCGCGTCCACCACCGTTTCGTCGCCCATGACCAGGTAGCGGAACAGGTTGCGAAAGGTTTGACCGAGACCTTTTTCCCTGAGCATGGCCTCGTATTGCGCCCTGGCCCACGGCTCGGTCTCGACGCGCTTGCGAATGGCCGCCGCCTCCTCGCGGGTCCAGAGCAGGAACGGATGCTCGACAGCCAAGGTCGAGCAAGCCAGCAGCATCCAGGTCAAGGCGACCGACAGGACGGAAAAACCGGCATCAGAGGCACCGGCCCTTTGTTGGACTCGATGGTTCATGGCTTTTCGATGTGGAAAGTCCGCTCCACCGGCACGGCTGTTTGCACCAGGGGCTCAAGACCGCGTCCGAACTGCCAGGCGACGACTCGCACGATGATGGGGTATCTCGCGCGGGAGGGCAATTCGGCCATGCGCAGCATTCCCTCTTTGATTATCGCCGGACCGCAGGTGACGTAGAACTCGACCGGCAACCCCGCATCACTGGTGGCGTTGAGTTTCAGCGGCGGACTGTCAGGTTTGAGGTTGGGGAGCGGCGCGAAGGTGATAGTCTGCGGCTTGCCGTTCTTCAGCCCGCCGAAGCCGCGTGGCATCATGCCCACCAGCTCGGTGTAGCGATACTCGGCGTCCCCCTGGCTGTAGGCCATGAACGTCACCCGGCCGCCCTCGCTCGCCGGCGCCAGCGCGTCGAACCGCATGCGAAGCCGATGGGCGCCCACCGCCATGACGGGTCCGCCGACTGTTTTCACTAGGATCGGCGTGGACGCATGTCCCGCCTGCTGGCCGGCCAGGGCCCAGCGAGGGCCTTTGCCGTCGTAAAGCCCGGGATACCGATCGGCGTAGGTCGGATGCACCTCAAAGGTCTGCCCGTCGTCTACCCACTGGACGCGCGTGAAGAAGAACCGCGCGCCCGCGTCCACCCACACCGGATCGGTCCAGCGGATGAACTGGTCTCTCTTGCCGGTGAGGCCCACGTGGTAGGCCACCGTGGCCTCGGCCAGTTCCCGATCAAAATGCCACGCCGCGTTCGCTCTTGGACCGGCGTATTGATTGCAGGATGCAGGCTTGTATGGCGTGGAATTCCCCAAGTCCAGGTCGGTCAGCCAGCCACGCTGCGGATCAATTTCGCGCAAACGCCCAGGCGCACTACCGCTCGCAGGGATGACAGGCAGACGCCACTGCGCCGCCTTGCGAAGGAACAGAGCCAGATAAGTGGCGTTGCGCTCCGACCAGGCGAAATGGCCGGCACCCGGCTCGACCACCAGGCTGCCGAGATTCCGCTCGTCCGCCGCCCGAAAAGCGGCCAGCGCGTCGCGCCCGCCCTCCCAACTCTCGCGCCCGTTCTCGTCGCGCATCGTTCCACCGAACTCGTCAAACTGGCCCAGCATCATTAGCGCGGGAATGCCTGGCGGCACGGCGTTGCTGCCGCCCGGACCGCCGCCCCGGTATTGTACGACACCGAAGCAGCGGTCGGCAAACTTGACAGCGCACTGCTTTGCCTGCGGCCCGCCCGCCGAGTGGCCGACGAAAAACAACGGCGCATGGGCCAGTTCGTCGTAGCCGGAAGTCCATGCCAATTCGGCGAGCAATTTCGTAATGTCCGGCGCGGACAGTCCGCAATCGAGGAAGACGATGGCAAGCTGCTCCTCGGCGCAGGCGCGGCGGATGACCGGGTCCTTTACGAACTCGCGTTCCATAAGCGTCATGCCGGCCATCACCACACCCCGTACCTGCGGTGCGGAAGGTGGAATCCACAGCCAGGCACGGTTGGTGCCCTTGGCGGTGACCAAGGGCAGGCTGAACTGAAACACCGCCGCACACCCTTCCGATGCAATGAAGGTCAGGAGCCAGACGCAGGCGGCGAGGCAAGGGACGGTCTGGCCGTTCATGGTTCCACCTCCAGCTTTCGTGCCACCACCAGCACGGGATTCACGGCCCCGCGAACTCCCTGGTCACCTTCCCAGATGGCGTGGACCGCGTGCGCGCCCGGGGCCGGTTTGTGCCAGGTGAACCGCCACGGAGGCGAGGCCGCCTCGCCGAGCACGGTGCCGCCGTCGAGGAATTGAACTCTTGTGATCTTGACAGGTTGGCCAGCCTCGACGCTCAACACAACGTCCACCCCGGGATCGAGCATCAAATCACGCGCCACCTCTGTAATCCAGGCTGGAAGCTTTGCCAAGCCATCGGCGGATGCCGCCTCGAGCAGGACCGGCGAGTTCTTTGACTGCCAGGTGCGCCAGACGCAGGCGACGGCGCGGTTCGGGAACCACGCAGCGCGCGACTTGTCTCCCCTGAATTCGCCCCAAAGCGCGATGGTGGCCCATGTGTTTGACACGGAGTCAGTGTCGCCGAGCCAGCCGTCCTCCAGCTTTACCGAGCGGAGTCCTGGCATCCCGGATCGGGCATCGGCGTCGGTCTCGAAGGCGGCGTTGCCATAGCCGTCGCGCGACGAGATGCGGCTGTCGTCGAGCAGTTCGAGAAACAGCCTGTTCAAGCCCTTGGCCACTCGGTCGTCCATGAGCATGCGCACGTCATTGATTTTGAGTTTTTGGACAAACCACGGCGTGTCGCCCATGACGAAGAACGGCCGGCCTGTTTGATCCACGAGGTAACGGCGGTTCTCGCTAACGTGAAGCGGGAAGACTGGCCTGGGCGTTGCCGCGGCATCGGCCGCAAGAACCAACGCTAGCAGCAGACTACGGAACAGGACCGGCAGGATAGGGATCTTGATTGGGAGATATTGAGGAGAATTTGCGCGTGCCGCCGATATGCTGCAGGCGTCGCCGCCGCGTGGAGTTACATGGAGATCAGTCCTCATCGCGGGGCGGCCACGACGTGGAGGCGAAGCGGCGCGGAGACGCCGACCAAGCCGTCGTCGTCCCTGGCCATGGCGATGACGGTGTTGTCGCCCTCAAACAGGTTGGTCACGGTGAAGGGGCGCGTCAGACTGGCGATGTCGGTCCTGGCTTCGGCACGGATATATCCTTTGGAGAACAAATAGACGGTCTCGATTACGCCATCACGGTCCTCCACCCGCACCTCGAACGTCGCCGGCTGGCCCAGGCGCAGTGTGGCGGGATCGTCTTTCAAGACCACCGCGACCGAGGGCGTGGTTCGCCCGCCGGTCTCCTCCTGGTAAACGCGCACGTAATCCACCACCAACTGGTCCGGGAACACGGCATCCTCCAGCCAGCCATAAAACGGTTTCTTGGCTCCGTCGGCTTTCAGCTCCTTGGGCGTGCGCAGGCAGGAGCTGATCCGCACCCGCTGCGGCACGGTCGTGATCGGCACGTCCCGGTAGGTTTGCCGCAGAGTTTCCCGTCCATCCACATAAAAGACGTGTTCCAGCGGCGTCCATTCCAGGCCCACCGTATGCCAGCCGCCATAGTCCTCCAGTTCGACCACCTTGCCTTTGGACACGCGGCCAATCGTCGTGCGGTCCGCCATGCTCGCGCCACCAATGCCTTTGCCGTCCCCCTGGTCCGCAACCGGCGAGAGTTTCGCCGTCACATGGTAACAGTGGCTGATGTCGTTCCGGGTTTTGGGCTTGTAGAAATCCTCAAAAATATCGAACTCCTGGGGGCTGACAAAGGGGTCGGTGCCTTCGTCGTAAGGCACGCCCGAAAGCCACACCGCCGTCCACCACCCGGGTTGGCGGGAGAACTGCGCGCGCGTTTCGAAATACCCGTAAGCCTGCTGGAAATTCCCCGAATACAAACCGCGATGGTAGCGCACCGTGCCGTCGGGGTCGCGTGTCAAACGGAGCACGAGGTGCCCGTCGCCGTCCACGAAGCAATTGGACTCCGAGGCGCGGGTGGTGAAACCCGGATAAACCCAAGGCGATGCGCCGGCGGAAAACCAGCGGTTCGTGTCCACGGTCGTCCCCTCAAACTCATCCTGCCAGACCAGTTTCCATTGCTTGCCGGGTGGCGGTCCCGCGCGGGTGGCCGTCTGGGGTTTTCGGCTCGGAGTGGCTGATCCGCCGCGATACAGCGCCCAACCGATCCAACCGCCACCCTTCTCGGTGCGGATGTCGCTGCCCCGCTGCTCGCGCACCTTGATCGGGTAGGTCTGGCCAAAGGAAATCTCGCGCACACCGGCCGCGGAAAAGGCGGCATCGCGGACGTCAAAAGCTGGGCGAAGATCGTTGGTCGCGATGTTTGGCGCGTAGTTGAACAGGCCGAGGACTTCGGTCTGGCCGCCCTGGTCGGTGAGGAAACGCACGCCGCGGCCCTCGTGTTTCACACCGAGAGCCCAGAGCACGCCGCCGTGGTTTTGCACCAGGCCGACGTCGCTGTCGCCCTCGGGATTGAGTTGGCGCGCCCAGAGACGCTGGCCGGGTGAGCGCAGTTCGATGCCGCTCGGGCAATCCGTCACGAAAATGTCGCCGCCGCCCGTGCCCAGCACTTTCAGGTCACAGCTCTCGACGACCAGAGTGTTCGTCCGGGAACGATTCTCGACGAGGGCTGGTCGGCCGCCGAAGGCCTGGAGATGCAAGAATTTCACCACCGGCGCAGAACGGTCATCCACGATGAACCGGCCCTTTTCGCCGCCGATGACGCGGCCAAAGCCCAATCCCATGATGAGCCGCACGCTGCCATGCACGCGGACTTCGCCGTTCACGTTGTACCAATTCGGGTCGCCGCCTCCGATGCCGCGCAGATAAACCACGGTCTTGTCGGCGGCCGCCGCGGCATCAATGGCCGCTTGCAGCGTGGGGGTGTCGTCTTGGTTGTCGCCAAACTTTGCGCCATGATCGTTCGCGCAAACCCAGTTGGCCAGGTTTGTTTCCCAACGCACCTCCGGCTCACGCTTGATCGGCAGGTGCAGGGAAGTCTCCGGCGTTTCCGGGAACAACTTCTTGGCCGGATGGGACAAGTATTCCTTCAGCTCAGTGCCCTCAACGCTGCCGCTCGGGGTGGTGCTGTGGAGTACCTGTTTGAAGCCGCGGGCCGTGACGTCCCGCGCGTAGAGCACGCTGGTGTTGGTGATCGCGGGTTGGCTTGGGTCGCTGCCCGTGAAGCGCCCGCCAGTCAGCGCCACGACGCCGCCCCACCATTTCCAGTCATTGGGGTACTCGTTGTGCAGGGCGATGGGTGTGTCTTCCACCACGAGGTCCTCGATGCCCACGGCGGTGGCGTTCACATACGCGCCCACCTGGCGGGCGTTGCGCACGGTCACTCGCGAGAGCGTTTGCCCCCAGCTCCAGGCACAGCGCACGCCGGTCTCGAATGATCCTTCCACAGCCGCGTCCTGCACCAGACTCGGCCCGTTCTGGCCCAACCAGCCCGCGTTGACGCCCACGCGGCCAGCGCCAATGACGCGGACGTTTTTCAGGATACTGCTGTTGTTGCCGTACCAGCGGACGCCGTCGGCGTGCGGGTTGTTGCCCACGTCAAAGGTGAGGTTGCGGAAATTCCGCATGAAGAAGTCGGCCGAACTGGGCTTGGTGTCGCTGGGATGCGTGCGCAGCACGGCGGTCACGTTGGTCGGCACGCCGTCGGCTAGGCGGATGATGACGCCGTCGCGCGACTCGCCATAGACCCACGGGCCAACCCCCGCTTTCACGACGAGGTTGCTCGTGACGCGGTAGGTGCCGTTCGGGAGGAAGAGGATCCTCGTGCCGCCGCCTTTGCCACGATTGGAGCTGGCCTCGATGGCCGCCTGCAACGCGGCCGTGTCGTCGGTCACGCCGTCGCCCTTCGCGCCAAAGTCCCGTTTCAGGTCCAGCACGGAAGGGTCGTTGGGAAACACGATGCGATCTGTGGCTGCCGAAGCCACCGGCGCGGTCCAAAACGCCATCATGATTTTGGCGAGCACTTGTTCGCCGTATTCATTGGCGTGAACGGGATCGCGGTAAAACACGTGCGGATGCACACCAGCGGAGTTCAGGTACTCGGCCCACGGCGCGGTGAAGTCCAAAAAGGCGCAGCGCTTCGCTTCGGCGAGTTGCCGGAGCTGGCGGCCGTACTCGCCGGTGCCCGAGTGCGGCGCCCGCGCCAGCGCTGCGGCATCGCGCGGGTCCACCGTGCCAAACGCGCCCGTCCCGAGCAGGAACTCGACCTCGGACAGCTCGGCCCGAAGCCGGTCAATGACTTCGCCGATGCTGGCAACGTCGCGTTGGCTGATGCCGCCCAGGAACACCAGGTCCGGCCGGCGCGGGATCACAATCTTCGCCAGCCGCTCGCCCTCCTTGAAATGCTGGCAACCACCGCCGCCGCGCACATACACGGTGGCCGTGATCTCCGCGCGTGGATACGCCTCGCGCAGCCCCGCGATCCACGCCGAGCGCATCGTGTCATTCACAATGCTGTCGCCGATTGCCATGACGTGCAGCCGGCCGCCCTCCAGAAGCGTGCGCCGCGTCCGCGGGAGATGTTTCCAATCGTTCGGCGGCGGTGTGAACTGGCCCGCCGGCATCGCCGCCTGGATGGCCCGAATCTGTTGCCGCGAGCGTTCCGGCGAACTGAACAGGTAATAGTCCGGTTCGCCGGGATCGAAGCTTTCCGTCCGGAGATCGGGTAGAAATCGGGCCGGCAAGGCGCCCTGTGCCGGGAACTTCACCGGCGAATCGGTTGCCGCGCCACCGGGCGGCACGATTCCGGTCCACTCGACCGGTTTCACCGTCACGGCGAAATGCAGGTCACGGAAGGTGCATACGTCTGGGAAGCCCAGTGTGCCGGGCGGCTGCGTCAGACGCGCCGCCCAGTCGTCGGGAAACGCCGGCCCGCCCTCGCGCCGGATGCCGTGGCCGCGGAAGCGGTTGGCCGGGTCCGGCGTGTAGGTGCCGTAGTATTCATTGGCCAGGGTCATGCCGCGATTCTCGGCGCGCTCCAGGAACATGAGGAGAAAGGCGTAGGTGCGGCGCGGCTCCAGCACGAACTCGTCGTCGCCCGTGAAATCCAGCCTCAAATAATCGCTGCGGTTCAGCGTCGCGGGCAGGCGGGACTCGACCACGCGCAGCGGGAAGTACTTCTCCCCTTCCAGGTAATCATCGAGTTCAGGCGAAGTGGCGCGATCAAACTTCCCCGCAAATCCGGGCGTGCCGTGGTCGTTCAGCCGCGGTTCGCCAGTGACCGCAAACCAATGCACCGCCACGCGGGCGCCGGGCGCGCCGGCCAGCACGGCGGCGTCGCCATGGCCAACCCGTAGGAACAAGGCGTCCAGCCGTACTGGCCGCTCGCCGGTGAGAAACGTCTGGCCCAGGTCGCGGTCACGCTGCGGCTGCTCGCGGGCGGCGCGCGCGAAACTGGTCACGCCATTCGTCGGATACTTGTTCACGTCCACCTTGCGGTTCGCGACGAAGCGCAGGCTGGTGTTGCCGCCGGCATCGTCCCGCGCGTGGTGGACCAGGACCGTCGGATCGTCCGCCGGCGGCGCCAGCGGTTTGGGCGAGACGGTGATCTCCAGACCGGCTTGCGTTTTCAGAGTCGTCCCGGCCAAGCAAACCATAGCCACCACCATTTTGACCCGCTGCCCCCAAGGTGGTCGAAGTCCGGAGGCGAACCCAGCGGCGCGAGAGGTGGATTGAAAACAGAAAGCACTCATAACAGCACTTTACCAACGTTCATTACGACTCGCGTCGTCGAGCACCAGCACCCAGTCGTTGGCGACGGAGGGATCGCCCGGCGGGTCGAACGTGCGGTCGCCGCGTTTTTCCAAAAACTCTAGGAAGGTTGTTTCGCCCGTGCGCGGATTAAACCACGCTGCGCGCAACCTCGCGCCGGCGAGGACCTCCAACCGCACCCGGAACGGAGCGCCGTCCGGCGAGTAGATGAAGGCGTAATCGCGGCCCCGGGTGGCCCGGCGGTGAGCCGCGCCCTCGCCCGGGCCGTCGGGCAGCAATGACTGGTCCGGGACACGCTCGAGTATCGGGCGGGACTCGATCAGCCGCCGCAGGTGGCCCATTTGTGCTGCGCTGGGCGCATCCAGGGCTTCGCGCCAAGTTAGCTTGGGGTCGAGGATCGGTCTCCGGGGCGGCGCATACATCTGCCAGATCGCATTGTGGCCGTAAGTATGACCGAACGCGCCGGCGAACACCGCCCAATACGCCGCCCGACGGGCGTGATCGTCGTTGGCTGGTTTCTTCGAAGGATGCGCCGCACGCAAGTGCGCCGGCAGCCACTCAGCCGGTATCAGGGCGCCCGGATAGCTGGACTCCAGGTCAATCACCGGCTTGATGGGCTGGCGATTCCAATGCTTCTCGATGAATCGCCAGCTCTCTACCAGATCGCCGTGGCTCGATTGGACCGAGGTGAAGTCCAGCCACAGCTCGTCGTGAATGTAGTCCGAAACATGCCCCGGGCCGGCCGTGTGATACGTCATCAACACCTCATCGTAATCCTCTCGCCCCGCGACGCCCAGCGCGATGCCTTTGGCCATGGCGCGCCAGACGGCAGCGGCTTCCGGCGTGGACGGCGCTTTGTCGCCGCCCAGAATCCACACCACGTTCGAGCGCGCCCGCAGCCGTTCGCCGAGGAATCGCCCGTAACTCAGGGCGTTGGTGGTGTTGAAGATGCCGTCCACCTTGCCGTCGAACGGGCTTGAGGTGACGTACTTGCCCCAGGTGGGCAGGAAACCAACGTACAACCCGTGGGCCGCGGCTAGGTCCAATACCTCATCCACGAAGTCCCAGTAGTCGTTGGCCGGTCCCTCCTTGACCACAGGCCGGGCCGGATCTTGATCGTGGAGCGGGCGGTGGCCATAACGGTTTGGCTCGGTCAGGCCGTCCAGCTCCGCCAGCCCGACAGCCTGGATGACGTTGAAGCCCTTCGCTGCCCGGTCGCGCAGGTAAATTTCCGCCTCCGCGCGGTCGAGCCGGTGGAACAACTCCCACGCCGTGTCGCCGAGCCAGAAAAACGGCCGGCTGTGTTCAGTGACCATGCTCCGGTGGTTGTCACTTACCCTGAGCCGGGGCGGAGCGGCGGCGAGCGCGGAAGCCGCGGCCAGGCCGAAGACGACCAGAAATGCGCACAAGCGGTGTTCTTGTTTCATGGGCAGTTATTGGCTGACGTGACGGCGGTATCAGAGATCCCGGGAAGGATCAGGGCGAAGAGTGCGGACGGGGCGTGGATGTTGTCGGTTTCTTCCAAGACGTGTTATGCCCGTTGGCGTTATCAGCTTCATCTTGCAGCGGTCCGGATTGGAGGTGGGGGGTGGGGTCGTCCCGCTTCAGCAGCACTCGGTCAATGGCGAAGTTCGGGCTGCGATGCGCGATTTCCAGAACCTGAACGCCCGGTTCATGAACGGCGAAATACACAGGTCCGTCGCGGATGGCATCCGGCGTGTGGTTGCCCGGTCCTTTGGGCAGATGGGTCCACTTCCAGCCGCCATAGCTTCTCATGCCGTCGGGTCGTGTGCGATCGTCCTGTCGGTAAAGCTTCTCGCCGTTCAGGCTCAACAGCACGTCGTTTTCCTGGTCGCGGCCGAGCGGTCCCTGCCGGGCCAGCAGGAAGACGTAATACTTCCCCGGACGGGTGAACTCGATCTCGTAGCGCATTCGGCCCTCGCCCGGGCTTTGAATGGCACGTCCCGTGGGCGAGGGGATCAACATCCAGTCACCCACCCCGGCTTCAGCCTCGAATTCAACCACGCCGTCGCGCTCACGAATCTTCCGCTCGCTTCTGGCCGTCAGCATGAGAATCCAGTCGCCGGCCGCAGGCGGCTTGAGCTCGGCAGGATTCGCGCGGGGCTCGTGATGCACCGACCGCGCGCCAGCCCGGGCGTTGAACCAGTCGGCCTGATATTCACCCGCCCGCACAAGGACCTTCACGGGGGCGGCTTCGTCGAGATAAACCAGATACACTCGCCCCGGGTCCGCGAGGCAGAAGCCGGCATTGACGAGGTCGGGGCGCGGCTTGGTTTGCGGCCAGGTCAGTCCGGCGAACGTGTCCCAGACCTGTCGAATGATCGCGTGCCGGTTGGTGACGGCGTGAGCGGGATCGAGGGATTGGGCAAAGCCGGACGAGGAACTTCCGTCCATGTCGCCGAAGTTGATCATCGCCGCGCTGAACAGCATGACAAAGGCGTTGCGGCGGATGTCGTCGTCAGAGTAGGGCGGGTGGCCAAAGGTATTGCCGGGCCACAGAGTTTCCTGCGCGTGGAGTGGGCGGGCGGGGTGATGGTTGCGCAGCAGGACTTCCGCAAGCCTGCGGCGGTTTCTGGTCTTGGGGCCTTGCAACGTGCCGAAGCCAAACCACGGCTCGCCGCGAAACACATCGTCGCCGGTCTCGTTGTGAATGGTGAGCGGGCGGCCGAAAACGTCCACTTCGTGCACCCAGCCGGCCAGACGGTTCAATTCGGCGTAGGTCAGATAGGGGCTGTTGCGCAGTAGCGGCTCGGGGCCGGCCACGTTGAACAGCATGTTCCAGTACGGACCCAGCCGCGCCACGGTGTATTCGAGGTAGAGTCGCTGGTCCTCCGGCGTGCGAGGGAAATTCGCGTCGCGTCCGAAGAAACCGGCGAAGGGGAACACCACGATCCGCCGCGCGGCCAGATCGTCGAGCATTCGCTCCAGCCGCTGGAATTCAACGGGGTCCAACGGCCAGAGCCGGGGTGTGTCCCAGCCGCGCCCGCGTCCGTCGCTTTGACGGTTGAGGTAATGGCTGGCGATGGAGAGCGTGTTGTAGCCTTGCGCCAGCGCCCAATCGAGAAATACAGTGCGCCGATTGCCATCTGAAGGATTGTCCGGATCGTCCCAGTTCCGCGCGAAGAACCGGTCACCGACGTGCAGGCTGCGCAGGAGAAATGGCGTGCCATCGGCGAAGCCGAACCAGATGGGATTGGGCGCATGCGGCACGACCAGGCCCGGCACGTCGGATGGCACGCAGGTGAAACTACCCGTCGCGCCGGGCGCACCATCCGTGAAGGTTGCCTCGTATTTCCAGGTTCCTGCCTGATCCGGCATGAAGCGCACGCGCCACTGCGCGCCGCCGTCGTGGAAACCGGGAAACTCCATCACCCGGCCATCCGGTCGCGTGTAATGGACCTGCAACTTCACGTCGCGAAACGGGTCGCGATACCCGACCGAGTTGGTAATGACAGCTTCGAAGCGGCCCCAGCGGGGCACGGTAACGCTCGCGCTGAACGCTGGCAGGGCTGGCAGCACGGCCAGGGCGAGCGCCGCAGGTACGCGAGCGAATGACAAGATAGCTGAGACGCGAGGCGACTTATTCATCGTGACAGGGAACTTGTGTTTCAACGCCCTCGGAGCTGGCGGCAGCGGCTTCGAGGCAATGAGAGGTATTATCGCTTTCATGGCCTCCAACGGTAGAGCAGGTTCTTGCCGCGCCAGTCTTCCTCGACCAGCACGAGATATTCGCCGTTCTTGCGCTTCATCGCCGCCACCGCGTAGGGCATGTCGAGCCAGCCGGTGCCGCCGACTTCCGGGCCGGGCACAAACGTGCCAACGTAGCGGCCGTCTTCCCGTTTCAGGATGTGGACCTGTTGCTTTCCACCCTCGGCCTTCACCATGCCGACGAAGATGAAATCGCCGGCGAGGGCGAGCGATTCAGGTGAGAGCGGCTTCCCCGGACCTTCGCCGTTGGGGTTGAACGGTAGCTTGATCGTCCAGCGTTCTTTGCGTTCGCCCTTCAGCCAGCCGTCGTAGCGGCGTAACGTTTTGCCGGACACGCCCCATGAGTCAATGGTTTCACCCTTGAGATAGCCGCTGAGGTAAAGCGTGTCGGTGGCGTCGTCGTAAATCACGCGGCGGACGTTCTGGAAATCGGCGGGCCACGGCCAGGTCTCGGGCTTTTCAGTTTCGAACTTCGGCTTGCCATCCGCAGACCAGCCTTTGAACGCAAAGCGCCGGATGACTCCGGCCTCCTTTTCGCCCCGCCACAGGTCGCCGTGCCAGATGTCACCGTTGTCCCCGACGTGCCAGGCCCAGGTCTCGCTGGGCGCGGTGATACGGCCCACGGGCCGGCCCAAGTAGCCGTCCGGCTCATCAAACGTGAATAGCCGGTAGCCGCCGCCATACTGGCCGATGGTGTAAAGCAGGCGGCGACCTTCGAGCCGACGCAAGTACGTGGTCATCGCCGAGTTCGCCCGCCAGTCGTCCGGATGGCCAACGTGGTCCACCGTGGTGGCGCGCTGTCGCCAGAGGCACCCCGTCTTGCCCGAATCCAGGTCGAGGTCGAACACCGCCGTGCGGCTGTAAATCACCGTGCCGTCCGAAGCGGGATCGAAGCCGTAGGTGTCTACAAAGGCGTGGTTCGCAAGCTCCCAGCGCAATTTGCCGTCGGGCGTGAACGAGCGCAGGACGAGCGTGCCAACCGGCGCACCGTTGAAGCCGAGCGTGACGTAGAGGTTTCCTGCCGCGTCCGTGCCTGCGCCGCGCGGCGCGTAGAGCCGGGTGGGTGCGGAAAGGCCTGGCGTGCCGGAACGCAGCCCGCCTCTCTCGCCGAAGCTGCCGGTGAGCCTGGGCCGCGCGCCACTCACGTCGTAGAACTTGACCTGCTGGTCCGGGCCGTCGTCGCAAACGATGAGCCGGCCGTCGTGCGCGAAGGAAAGTGCGGTGGGCTTGACGACTTCGGGGCAGAGAGAACTTGAAGTGAGCGGAATCACCTCCGCCGCTACCAGGTTCGGGCGCAACACCGCGTTGCTCGCGATCACCCACAGGGATCCACCCGGCGCGATGGCCACGTCCTTCAATCCCGCAACGGGGAAATTCGTCCGCGGCACGAAGCCGGCCGCATCGCACACCTCGACACGATTGGAGTAAGCGACCGCGAGTCGGCCGCCGCGCGCTGCCAACCCGATGGCCCGGCCGGACATCGCGAACTCCTCGGCGAACTTCGCCGAATCCAGATCGCCTGGCGTCCAGGTGAAGCGCAGCAGCCGCCCGCCCTTGTTTGCGATGAAAATGTTGGTGCCCTCGACCGCAAGTGCTTCGTTGCCGGTGTTCCAGCCCCAGGCTGTCTCCTTTTCCGTCTCCTGTTTGAGCAATACGCGGTTCACCTTGCCGTCCTTGTAAAGGCCGACGCAGCGCCCCGCCTCGTCCCAGTCGGTGCCCGCGAACACGGTGCCGTCGGGTGTCACTTCAATTTCGTCCGCACCCTTTTGCACCCAGTAGCCAAAGCCGTTTGGCCCGCCGTCGCCGGGAAACGAGTTGCCCACCCAGCTCGTCATGTAACTTCCGGGCGGCGCGTGGTATTCGGCAGAGAGAATTGAAGCCGTGGTGGCACTCGAGCACACCAGCAAAATCATGAGGTGTTTCACAGACCAGATCAGTTTGGTAAAGGTGTATGCGACATGTCAATCTGCGACGTTGAGCTACACCGGCATTTCGCTGACGCCGCGGTTGGACCAGGGACCTTAGGGAATCGCGGTGGCGCGAATCCGCCCGCCGGCCCGAATCAATTCGCCTTCCAGCACCGTCCCGACGCCAAGAAAGTCGGGGCGGCGGCGCGGTACAAAGGCGGCCCCGGCGGGCATCGCCGGGTCAAGCACGCGGCCGTCGTGGTCCCCGCCATCGAAGCATTGCACGATGGGCCCGCGCTCAAGGACAACTTTCCCGGCGCACTTTTTCACGTTCGAATGGGCGATGACGTGGCGGAGGGGCATCGGCAGGTCGAGTTCGATCACGTCGCCCGATCGCCAGTCGCGCGCCAGGCAGACAAAGCCGTTCTTCGGTACGTTCCGCAGCGCGACGGCCTGACCATTCACGGCAAGGGTGGGCGCAGCCACCGTGGGGTCAGCGAACCGGTAAAGATCGCCCGGCAACGGCTCGTTCCGTCCCCAGCCGGGAATGCGGACGAAGACGGTTTTGAGTTTCGCGTTTCGGGTTTCGGTTTGCAGCACCAGCTTCACGCGACCCTCCCATGGATAATTGCCTTCCCGTTTGAGCTTCCACTTTGCGCCGCCGACTTCAACCTCCGCCGCGCCGGAGTAAAAGTAAGTTGCGCGCGGCGCCTGGCCGGCAGCAAATCCAGTCCCCGCAACCAATGTTCGGCCCTGAGACCCCCATCTCACAGCCGTGTTTGTCGGGTTTTTCGATGGTCTCTCATGTTTCCGTCGGTTCTCCCGTTTCCCGTAAAACACGGCGGACAGGGTGAAACCGTGCCAGCCCGGGCCCGTTGTGCCCGCCGCAATCCCTTCGCGATTGTTTTTACGCAGTCATCTTGACGGCAGGGTCGTTGCGGAGCTGGCTGGCGGAGCTGATTCTTGCAAAAGCAGTGCTCAAGTGAAACTTTTGTCCGACCGCCACCGGATTATCTTGCCCGCCAAAGCTTTCCTCGTTAGCGTGGAAGGTGTGGACCCCATCAAGCTTATGAAGTTGTTGCGGAACCAGTTAGAACTCCGCCTGCCGCTATTGCTGGCTGGAAGTTGCTTGATGTTCGCTCCGCAGGCTGGCGCGGCGGCAAACCGCCTAACGGGCGTCCGTCAGCCCTCCGTTCAGGAAATGGTCCTGATCCAGGCCATGTCGGTCCCAGTGGCCACGCCCAAGGACCTGCCGGGCGCGTTGAAAACTGACCCTCTGCCCGCGCAGGTGTTCAACACCCAGTTTCTTCCCGAGGTTGCTGAGCAGCAGCTCAACAATTGCGGGGCGTTCGCACCCAGTTACTACCTCAAAACCTACCAGGAAGCCCGCGAGCACAACTGGGGCCGCCCCAACGTGCTCTTTAACCCCGAGCAGATCATGAGCCCGGGCTTCACCTACCCATTGGTCAACGGCGGAGTGGATGCCGGGGCCTCGGTGACCTACACGATGGCCGTGATCTGCCGTTACGGTATCGCGCCCTGGAGTGTGATGCCCGAGAACCGGTTTGACTGGTTCTCCTATCCCCGCGAGCAGGCCTGGCGCCAGGCCGCCCCCTACCGAGGTGAACGCGTTTTAACGTTCGACCCCAGGACCCCCGAGGGTTTTCAGGCGGTCAAGGCCTGGCTCGCCCAGGGGGAGTTGCTGATTCTGAGCCTGCATATCTTCCACGACACCTACGATGCCTACCCCAATGGCTACGGGGTGGACAACGGCGTCATCTACGCCAACGGGCTCGATTTCTGGGACCTGCACGCCTTCACCATCATCGGCTACGACGACACGAAAACCTACG
>Ga0073934_10002022_pt1 | contig 44740 bp, 39 predicted proteins | sample LarsenN4metaG_FD_76834 | JGI IMG/M metagenome (GOLD analysis project Ga0073934, IMG submission 76834) | Hot spring sediment bacterial and archeal communities from British Columbia, Canada, to study Microbial Dark Matter (Phase II) - Larsen... ...
GAGCCGTGGGGCTGGATCGTCGGCTCGGGCATCTACGTCGACGACGTGCAGGCCCGCTTCGTCTCCCGGGCCACCGTCGACCTCGTCGTGGTCGGCGTCGCGATGCTGCTGGCCGGCTACCTCTTCCTCAGCTTCTACCGCGTGATGGACGGCGGGCTGAAGGAGACGCGCCGCCACCTGCGTGCGATGACCGACGGCGACCTCACGACGACCCCTTCGCCGTGGGGCCGCGACGAGGCCGCGCAGCTGATGCTCGAGCTGCGCCGCATGCAGCAGTCGCTGCGCGGCATGGTGCAGCGCGTGCGCGGCGCCAGCGACGACATCGTGCACTCCAGCAACGAGATCGCCAGCGGCGCGACGGACCTGTCCGCGCGCACGGAGGCAGCGGCGGCGAGCCTGGAGGAATCGGCCGCGTCGATGGAGCAGATCAGCGCCACCGTGAAAAGCACGGCCGCCAGCACCGACGAGGCCGCTGGCACCGCCCGGCGCAACGCCGAGCTCGCCGGCGAAGGCGGCCGCGCGATGCAGGAGGTGGTGCGCACGATGGAGCAGATCCGCAGCTCCTCGAACCGCATCGCCGAGATCATCGGCACCATCGACGGCATCGCGTTCCAGACCAACATCCTGGCGCTGAACGCCGCCGTCGAGGCGGCACGCGCCGGCGAGCAGGGACGCGGCTTCGCCGTCGTCGCCGGCGAGGTGCGCACGCTCGCGCAGCGCAGCGCCGCGGCGGCGCGCGAGATCAAGTCCCTCATCGGCGGCAGCGTCGAGCAGGTCGAGAACGGCGTTGCCGCGGTGCACCGCGCAGGCACGACGATCCAGGACATCGTCGCCTCGTCGAGCCGCGTCAACGACCTGCTCGGCGAGGTCGCCACCGGCACGCGCGAGCAGACGCTGGGCATCGGGCAGATCGGCGCCGCCGTGCAGGACCTCGACCGCGCGACGCAGCAGAACGCCGCGCTCGTGGAGCAGACGGCCGCCGCCTCGTCGGCCATGCGGGACCAGGCGCACGCGCTGGCAGGCGAGGTGGCACGCTTCCGCCTGCCCGGCCCGGACGCCGCGGGCATCGACGGCACGCGTCCCTGACGCAGCGCCGCCGCGGCCAGCGCGCCGCGCTTCGGCGCGCGCCGGGCTTGTGGCATGTCAAGGTCCGCCAGGCCCGCGGACGCACACTATCCATTTCGCCGCGGGGCAGCGGCAACGTGGATGGAGCATGGTCGAAGCCACTCGCCGCAGCGCGCGCCTGGCCGCGTGCAGCCGCCTCGCCGCGATGGCCGTCGGCCTGCTGGTCGCAGGCTGCGCGCTGGTCGAACTGCGTCACCAGGCCGACGAGTTCTACAGCTCCACGGTGCTGGTCGGCCGGGTCACGGGGGCCTGGACGGGGCCGGTGGTCGTGCTGGCGCGGCCCGCCGACGACGCGGCCGGAACGACGCCCCCGCCGGTGGCCGCGCACGCGCTGCTGCACGAGCCCGGTGGCTTCGAGCTCATCGTGCCGAAGGGGCGATACCGCCTGCAGGCCTTCGGCGACCTCGACGGCAACCTGCGCCGCGATGCCGGCGAACCGGTGGCGCGCTATCGCGGCGAACCGGCGGTGGTGGCCAGCGGCGGCGGGCTCGTCGGAGCGCTCGACATGGTGCTCGCGCCCGAGCCGGACGCGGCCGACCTGCCCGTGGGCTTCTCGATCGCGGACCGCGTCGCGGTGCGCCACAGCACGCAGGCCGGCGCCATCGCCGACCTGGACTCGGCGCTGTTCAGCGCCGAGCGCGGCCGGCAGGGCTACTGGGAGCCGATGCGCTTCTTCCGCGAGCTCGGCGGCAACGTCTACTTCCTCGAGCCCTACGACCGCGGCAAGACGCCGGTGCTGTTCGTGCACGGCGCGGCCGGCTCGCCGCAGGACTGGCGCTACTTCCTCGCCAAGCTGGACCGCCGCCGCTACCAGCCGTGGATCTTCTTCTACCCCTCGGGCGCGCCGGTCGAGTCGATGTCGCACCTGCTGTACTGGAAGCTGTTCAACCTGCACCTGAAGCACGGCTTCGAGCAGCTCGTCGTCACCGCGCACAGCATGGGCGGCCTGGTCGCGCGCAGCTTCCTCGTCAACCAGGGCGCGCAGTTCCCGCTGCCCAAGCTGTTCGTCTCGGTGTCCACGCCGTGGGGCGGCGAGCCCTCGGCGGAGACGGGCGTGCGCCACTCGCCGGCCGTCGTGCCCTCGTGGCACGACATGCGGCCCGAGGGCCGCTTCGTGCGCGAGCTGTTCCTGCGCCGCCTCCCGCCGCACACCGAGTACGTGCTGCTGTTCGGCCACAAGGGCGGCTACAGCCTCACGCGCCCGAACACCGACGGCACGGTGACCCTGGCGAGCCAGCTGAAATCGCCGGCGCAGGCCGAGGCGCGGCGCGTCTTCGGCTTCGACGAGGACCACGTCAGCATCCTCTCCGCCCCGGACGTCTTCGCGCAGTACGCGGCAGTGCTGGATGACCCCGGCTGGCGCCGCCGGGGCGACGCAGGCGCGCCCGAGACGGGGGTGCTGCGCCTGCACGTGGCCGCCGCGCCCGGGCCAGGGCCCGGCGCGGCCGCGCCGTCCGCGCCGCGGCCGATCCCGCTGCTCGTTCTCGACCGCCTCGACGGCCCGCCGGCGCGCATGACCTTCGCGCTCGGGCCCGACGACGCGACGCACGAGATCGGGCCGTTGCCGGTCGGGCAGTACCAGGTGACGCTGGTCGGCGACGGCTTCCGCAGCGAGCCGCCGCGCAGCCGCGTGCACATCCGGGCCGGCGCGACCGCCGAGGCCCGCTTCGCGTTCGTGCCGCAAGGCACGCTGTTCGGGTACGTGGGCCGCGCCGCCGCACCGGTGGACCAGCCCGCCGGCAGCTACCTCGCCCCCGACGAGAAGATCCGCCTGCGCTCGATCACGCTGCTCGGGCCCGGCCTGAAGCGCACGCTGGTGCCACGCCAGGAAGGCCCCGAGGACAGCTTCTCCCACTACGCCGACGGCAAGGACGACGCGCTCGGGCCCTACTTCTCCTTCGTCGGCCTGCCGGCCGGCGAGTACGAGCTCGTCATCGAGGCCGACGGCTACCGGCCCCACCGCGCCCGGCACGTGGTGACGCCCGGGCACTACGGGCCGATGCGGCCGGTGCTGCTGGCGCCGCTGCCCGCACCCGCGGCAGCGCAGGCATCGGCGCAGGGGGCCCCGCGCTGAACGCGCGGCCCAGGGTGCGGCAGGCGGCCCGCCTCAGCCCGAGCGCACCGGCTGGCCCAGCATCTGCGGCGTCACCAGCGTGATGCCGCCGGCCGTGACGTGCAGGCCGCGCGAGCGGTCGGCTTCGGCGTCGAAGCCGGCGCGGAAGCCGTCGGGCACGCGGCAGTGCTTGTCGATGACGGTGCGTGCCAGATGCACGCCACCGCCGATGGCGACGTTGGGCAGCACCACCGAATCCTCGATGACGCTGCCTTCGCCGACGCGCACCTTGGAGAACAGGATCGAGCGGCGCACCGTGGCGCCGCTGACGATGCAGCCGCTGGAGACGAGCGAGTCGACCGCCATGCCGCGCCGCCCCTCGTCGTCGAAGACGAACTTCGCGGGCGGCAGCTGCCGCTGCAGGCTCAATATGGGCCAGGCATCGTCGTACAGGTTGAGCTCGGGCACGACGCGCGTGAGGTCCATGTTCGCCGCCCAGTAGGCGTCCACCGTGCCCACGTCGCGCCAGTAGGGGCGCCCGTCGACGACGTTGACGCAACTGCTCTCGAAGCGGTGCGCGTGCACGCGGCCGGCGCGCACGAGCGCCGGCAGGATGTCGCGCCCGAAATCGTGGCTCGAGGCCGGGTCGGCGGCATCGCGGCCCAGCTCGGCCAGCAGCACGTCGGTCTCGAAGACGTAGATGCCCATGCTCGCCAGCGCGTGGTGCGGCCGGCCGGGCATGGCCTGCGGGCGCTCGGGCTTCTCGTCGAAGGTGAGCACGCGGCCGCCCTCGTCGACGGCCATCACGCCGAACTCGCCGGCCTGCTCCAGCGGCACCTCGAGGCACGCGACGCTCACCGCGGCGCCGCGCCCGACGTGCTCGGCCAGCATCACGCCGTAGTCCATCTTGTAGACGTGGTCGCCGCCGAGCACGAGCACGTGCCGCGGCGCGGCCTCGCGCACAAGGTCGAGGTTCTGGTAGACGGCGTTGGCGGTGCCGCTGTACCAGCACTCGCCCTGCTGCTGCTGCGCCGGCACCACCTCGACGAACTCGCCCAGGCTGGCGGCCAGGAAGCCCCAACCGCGCTCGACATGGCGGATGAGGCTCTGCGACTTGTACTGCGTGAGCACGCCGATGCGGCGCAGGCCCGAGTTGACGCAGTTGCTGAGCGCGAAGTCGATGATCTTGAACTTGCCGGCGAACGGCACCGCCGGCTTCGACCGGTTGTCGGTCAGCTGGGCCAGCCGGCTGCCCCGCCCGCCGGCGAGCACGATGGCGTAGGTCTGCTGCGCGAGGTGGTCGTGGGGCTCGGCGGGCATGCGGGCAAATCCGGGCAAGGGCGGACATCGCCGCCCCGAAGCGCCGAAGCCTAGGCACGGCGGCGCGGCGCGGATTGCGCGAAGTCAAGGGCGGGCAGGGGCTGCGCGCCTCAAGAACGCCGGGCTGGCGCCGATAGCCGCGGCGAGAGGAAGAAGAAATGATTGCCGCCGGCTCGTCCCCCACCACCACCCAACCCACGCTGGCCGACCTGGTCCGCCTGGTCGATGGCCGGGTGGAGCGATGGGTCGAGCGCGCGGTGGAGTCGGCGGCGTCCGAGCTCGCGTCGGCCCAGCAGCTGCAGGGGATACGCGCGGGGCGCGAGCAGACCTCGACCGTGCTCGAGCTGCTGCGCCACCAGCGCCGGGCCCTCGTCGACAACCTCACGGCCGGCCTGCGCAAGCGCCTCGTCGGGGCGGCGGCGCTCGCGGCGGCCGCGGCCGGGCCGGCGCCCGGCGCCGGCGAGCTGAGCCTCAGCCTCATCGACGAGGAGCAGATCGACGAGGAGATCGAGACCGCGCGCATCGTGCAGCTGGTCGAGGCCGAAGCCGAGGTCGAACTGCAGGAACTGGCGGCGCTGGCCAGCACGCTGATGCGCCTGGACCATGTCGATCCGTCCGTGATGCCTTTGCGGCCCCAGGCCTGCGCCCAGGGCCTGCGCGAAGGCCTCGCCGGCCTGGCGGTCGAACCGGCGGCGCGCCTGCTGCTGCTGCGCACGCTCGGCAGCGCCGTCGGGCGGCAGGTTCGCCGCGAGTACACCGAACTGGCCGAGCAGCTGCGGCGCTGGGGCGTGCGACCGGCCCCGTTCCGCATCCGGCCCCTTTCCGGCGACACCCGTGCGGCGGCGACGGCCGAGGCGGAGACACCGCCGCCGGCCGACGGCGCCCTGCGCAGGCTCGTGCGCTGGGCGCGCGAGACGGCGCCGGCACCGCTCGACGGCGAGATCGATCCCGTCGCCGACGAGCCGCAAGCCGGCGATGGCTCGCCGCTGCAGGTGCGCCTGTTCGCCGAGCCGCGCGCGCGCGCCGGGCACGAGGAGGCACCGTTGCCGCGCGCCGCCGCGGAGCACGCGCTCGGCCACCTCTTCGCGCAGCTGGGCGACCTCGCCGACCTGCCGCCGGACACGCGCGACCTGCTCGGCGGCCTGCACCGCATCGGCCGGCGCCTGTCGGCCGACGACGCCTCGCTCTGGTCGAACCCCGATCACCCCTGGTGGAAACTCATCGACCGCCTGCTGGTCATCGGCGCGGCGCACGGCGAGCTCGCGCCGGCCGACCAGCGGCGCCTGCACGAGTCGCTTGCCGGCGTGCTGGCGCGCCTGCAGCGGGCACCACGCGTCGACGAGCCCATGCTCGCCGACGCCGCCGACGACCTGCGCGCATTCGCGACGCGGCTGCTGCAGGGCGACGCCGGCGCGCTGATGGACCAGGTGAGCGAGCTGCAGCGCGCGGCCGACCTCCAGGAGATGCGCGCCGCGCTGCGGGGCCAGGTCGTGCAGCAGCTGCGCGGCACGCGCGTCAGCGCGGCGCTGCGGCGCTTTCTCGTCGGCCCGTGGACGGGCGCGATGGCCGCCGCCGCCGCCACGCACGGCCAGGCCAGCACGCGGCTGGCCGAGCTCGCCCTGCTCGTCGACGACCTCATCCGCGCCACGGCCATGCCGGGTCGGCCGGTGTCGGCCGTGCAGCGCGTGACGCTGCTGCGGCAGGTCGAGTCCGGGCTGGCCGGTGCCGGAGTGCCGGCCGCGCAGGCCCGCGCCGAGCTCGGCCAGCTGGCCGGCGTGCTGCACAACCCGCCGCCGCCCGAAGAAGGCACCGCCGCATGGGAGGAATCGGCCGACACGATGCCTGCCGGCCTCGCCCAGGAGCTGCACGCCGGGCTGCCGACGGTGCCGCTGGACCTCGGCGCGCCCGCCTCCGGCGGCACCGCCGCCGACGCCGGCGAGGCATGGCTGGCCGGCCTGCAACCGGGCACCTACTGCCGCCTCTTCCTGCACGGCGGCTGGATCACCACGCGCCTGCACTGGGTCAGCCCGACGCGCAACCTCTTCCTCTTTGCCGGCCGGCCGCACGGGCGTTCGCACTCGCTGACCCGGCGCATGCTGCAGAAGCTGCGCGACGCGGGGCTCGCCGCCAGCCTGGGCGACGGTGCCCGGCTCGCCCGCGCGATCGACACGCTGACGGGCAGCCGGGGCGGCTGAGCGCCATCTCGGGCGGCCCGGGGCGGCCCCGGGGCGGTCCGGGGCGGCTCGGACCGCGCCCGCCGGCACCCGCGGGCACCGGCGCAGCCCCGCGTAGCATCGGCCGCATGGCCGTCAGCGTCTTCGACCTCTTCAAGATCGGCATCGGGCCGAGCAGCAGCCACACCGTCGGCCCGATGCGGGCGGCGCGCCTGTTCGTGCTGCGCCTCGCGCACGACGGCCAGCTCGAACGCACCTCGCGCGTGCTCGCGCAGCTGTACGGCTCGCTCGGCGCCACCGGCAAGGGGCACGGCAGCGACAAGGCCGTGCTGCTGGGTCTGGCCGGCCACGAGCCCGACACGGTCGACGTCGAGGCCGTGCCCGCGCTGCTGGCCGCCGTGCGCGGCAGCGGGCGCATCGCGCTGGCCGGCCGGCACGAGATCGCCTTCGCCGAGAAGGACGATCTCCGCTTCCATCGCCGCGAGACGCTGCCCTTCCACGCCAACGGCATGCGCTTCACCGCCTTCGACGCGGCCGGCGCGCCGCTGGCCGAGCGCTGCTACTACAGCGTCGGCGGCGGCTTCGTCGTCAGCGACGAGGTGGCCGCCGACGGCAGCCGCCAGAAGGCCATCGCGCCGGACACGACCGTGCTGCCGCACCCCTTCCACACCGGCGAGGAGCTGCTGGCGCTGACGCGCACGCAGCGCTGCAGCATCGCCGAGCTGATGCGGCGCAACGAGCGGCACTGGCGCAGCGACATCGAGATCGACGCCGGGCTGCTCAAGATCTGGCGCGTGATGCAGGAGTGCGTCGAGCGCGGCTGCCGCGCCGGCGGCACGCTGCCCGGCGGCTTCAAGGTGCGCCGGCGCGCCAAGGCGCTGCGCGAGGCGCTCACCGCCAAGCCGGAAGAGGCGCTGCGCGATCCGCTGCAGGTGCTGGACTGGGTGAACCTCTACGCGCTCGCCGTGAACGAGGAGAACGCGGCCGGCGGCCGCGTCGTCACCGCACCGACGAACGGCGCCGCCGGCATCGTGCCGGCGGTGCTGCACTACTACACGCGCTTCGTGCCCGGCGCCAGCGACAAGGGCGTCATCGACTTCCTGCTCACCGCCGCGGCCATCGGCATCCTCTACAAGGAGAACGCCAGCATCAGCGGCGCCGAGGTCGGCTGCCAGGGCGAGGTGGGCGTGGCCTGCTCGATGGCCGCCGGCGCGCTCGCCGCGGTGATGGGCGGCACGCCCGAGCAGGTGGAGAACGCGGCCGAGATCGGCATGGAGCACCACCTCGGCCTCACCTGCGACCCCGTCGGCGGCCTCGTGCAGATCCCGTGCATCGAGCGCAACGCGATCGCCTCGGTGAAGGCGATCAACGCCGCGCGCATGGCGCTGCGCGGCGACGGCACGCACCACGTCAGCCTGGACAAGGTCATCAAGACGATGCGCGAGACCGGCGCCGACATGATGACCAAGTACAAGGAGACGGCGCGCGGCGGGCTGGCGGTGAACATCGTGGAATGTTGAGCCGGGCGCCGGCGCGCGCGAGCACCGCGCCCATCGGCCGCAGCGAGCGGCCACGCCGCACCTGCTCCGCGGCACGGCCGCGGCCTGCTCAGGCGGCGACCGAGGTTTCCAGCGGCCGCAGCTGCTGCAGCAGCGTCGGCACGAGCTCCGTGACGGTCGGGTGGATGTGCATCGTGCGCGCGATCGCCGTCACCGGCTGGCGCGCGGCCATCATGTCGAGCAGCGAGTGCACGACCTCGTCGCCGCCGAGGCCGAGCAGCGCGGCGCCGAGCAGCAGCCGGCTCTCCGCGTCGACCACCACCTTCATGAAGCCCTGCGTCTCGCCGGCCTCGCGCGCGCGGCCGACGCGCTGCATCGGCATCTTCGCGTGCAGCAGCCGGCGGCCCTCCTTGCGTGCCGACTCCAGGGCCTGCGCCTCCGTCTGGCCGATGCGGCCGAGCGGCGGGTCGATGAAGAGCGCGTGGCAGGGGATGCGGTCGCCGATGCGCCGCGCGTCGTCGTCGAACAGGTTGGCGACGACGATCTCGTGGTCGTTCCACGACGTGTGCGTGAAGGCGCCGCGGCCGTTGCAGTCACCCACCGCCCACACGCCTTCGGCGCTCGTGCGGCACTGGTCGTCGACGACGATGTAGCCGCGCTCGTCGGTGCGGATGCCGGCGCGATCGAGGCCGATGCCGTCGGTGTTGGGCTGGCGGCCGACCGCCAGCAGCACGTGCGTGCCGACGATCGGCGCGCGCGCATCGTCGCCGGCGCAGGCGGCGCCGACGGCGATGCGGGCGCCCTCGCGGGACAGGCCGATGCACTCGGCACCGAGCTCGATGCGCACGCCCTCGGCCTCGAGGATGGCGCGCACGCCGGCCGAGACGTCCTCGTCCTCGCGCGGCAGCAGCCGCGGCGACCGCTCGACCACCGTGACCTCGGCCCCGAAGCGGCGCATCAGCTGCGCGAACTCGAGCCCGATGTAGCTGCCGCCGACGATCACCAGGTGCTGCGGCACCTCGGCGAGCTCCATGACCGAGCGGTTGTCGAGCGTGGGCACGTCGTCGATGCCGGGCAGCGCCGGTCGTGTCGGGCGCCCGCCCAGGTTGAGGAAGATCCGCGGCGCGGTGAGCCTGCGGCCGCCGACCTCGAGCGTGGCCGGGGCCACGAAACGCGCCTCGCCAACGAGGACCTCGGTGTGCTTCAGCCCGCGCATCCAGGCCTCGACGCCCTCGCGCGAGGCGCGCACGATGCCGTCCTTGCGCGCCTTCACGCGCGCCATGTCGACCTGCAGGCCCTGCAGCGCGAAGCCGAACTCGGCGCCTCGGCGCGCGAGGTGCACGGCGCGCGCGCTGGCCACGAGCGTCTTCGTCGGCACGCAGCCGTCGTTGACGCAGGTGCCGCCGAAGGCGCCGCGCTCGATGACCGCCGTGCGCAGGCCCTCGCGGGCGCAGCGCGCCGCGATGGCCGGCCCGGCCTGGCCGGCGCCGACGACGATGGCATCGAACGATTCGGTCTCCATCACGCCTCCTGCCCCGCGCGGGCGCTCAACCGCGCCACGGCGGCGCGGGGACGCGGTCGGTCTCGCCGGGGATGGGGTCGAAGCCGCCCGCCTCCCAGCGCGCGGCGGCCTCGGCCAGGCGGGCCCGTTCGCCGGCGACGAAGTTCCACCACATGGCCACCGGCCGCTCGAGCGCGGCACCGCCGATCACGACGAAGCGTGCCGGCCCGCCCGCTTCGCCCTGCACCCGGTACGGCCCTGGCGCGGTCGGCACGCCCATCGTGTCCGCCGGCAGCGGCTCGCCGTCGACCCGCAGCGCATCGGTCGGCGCGAAGAGCGCCAGTTCGTGCGCCGTCGCGGGCGCCGGCAGTTCGATCGCCCCGCCGGCAGGCAACTGCACGTCGAGGTACAGCGTCGGCGACGCCGGCCGCACCGGGCTCGTCGCGCCGAAGGCACTGCCCACCAGCACGCGCACCCGGGCGCCGCCTTCGCACGCCACCTCGGGCAACTCATCCGCCGGCACGTGCTGGAAGGCCGGCGCCGCCTGCTCCAGCGCCGGCGGCAGCGCCACCCACAGCTGCAGGCCGTGCAGGCGGCGCGGCCGGCCGCGGTCCTCGTCGGTCGCGCGCTCGCTGTGCACGATGCCTCGTCCGGCAGTCATCCAGTTGATCGCCCCCGGCGCGATGGGCTGCACCGTGCCCAGGCTGTCGCGATGCAGGAAGCCGCCTTCGAAGAGGTAGGTCACCGTCGCCAGCCCGATGTGCGGATGCGGCCCGACGTCGCTGTCTGCCCCGGCCGGCAGCGTCACCGGGCCGAAGTGATCGAAGAAGACGAACGGCCCCACCGATCGCCGGGCGGCGGCCGGCAGCAGCCGCCGCACGCGCAGGCCGGCCGCGAGCTCCGTCACGCGGCCGGTGAGTCGCTGCAGATGCGCGCCCGCGGACTCGCCCGTCACCGCGCCGGACGCCGCGTATGTCGACCCGTGTGTCGATCCGTCTGTCGACCCGCCCATCGGCTGCCACCTCCTCGGCACGGCGCCCCTGCCACGGCCGGCAAGGCATCATCGCGCCACGCATGATCCTCACGACCCTGCCCGACCTCGCGCCGCGGCCGCAGACGGCCGCCAATGCCGAGTTCCGCCGGCGCTTCTATGCGCGCTGGGGGCGCGAAAACGCGGTCGTCTGCGGGCACGCGAAGCATGCCGAGTATGCGGTGCACCCGCAGACCCTGTCGGTGAAGGTGGCAGCCGGCGGACGCGAGCGCTACGTCCTCTCGCGGCGCGAGCTCGTGGTGGACGCAGAGAACTATCTCGTGCTCAACGAGGGCTCGCGCTACGGCAGCGTGCTCGACACCGATTGGCCGGGGGCGGCGCCGGCGTGGACCTTCGCCGTCTTCTTCCGCCCCGGCCTGCAGCACGAAGTGGCCGCGGCGCGCCGCCAGCCGCTGGCGGCGGCGCTCGACGCACCCGATGCCCCGGGCACGGCGGTGACCGCGGGCTTCGCCGAACACCTGCGCCCGCACGGCGGCGCGGTCAGCGCACGCCTTCGCCACCTCGCGCAGGCCGTGCAGGCCGGCGAGCGCGACGAGACCTGGCTCGAGGAGCAGTGCACCGCGCTGCTCGACGCGCTGCTCGACGCGGAAGGGCTGCCGAGCCGCGAGCCCCGGGCCCGCACCGCGCAGCGTGCCGAGCTGTGGCGCCGCCTGCACCGCGCCGCCGACTTCATCGAAAGCCGCTACACCGAGCCGCTGACGCTCGACGACATGGCCGCCGCGGCGTGCCTGTCGCGCTACCACTTCGTGCGCGAGTTCGCGCGCGCCTTCGGGCTCTCGCCGCACGCCTACCTGACGCGCAAGCGCGCGCGCGCCGCCGCGCGCATCCTGCGCCAGTGCGGCGGCACCGATCGCGAGGCGCTGGCGCAGCACTGCGGCTTCGGCAGCCGCTGGTCGCTGGCGCGCGCGCTCGCCCGCCACGGCGGCACCGGCGCGGCCGGCGTCGAAGAGCGCAATTCCTGCACCCGCGGCGCGGCGCGCGCGCCCTAGTCTGGCGCTCGTGTCGAACACGAGCGCACCATGAACCAGTACCTCCTCCTCTTCCGCGGCGGCGACCCGGGTGCCGCCGGCGTCGGCCCCGAGCAGTCGATGCAGCAGTGGGCAAGCTGGATCGGCGCCCTGCGCACCGCCGGCGCCTTCGTGCATGGCGAGCCGCTGCAGGGCCCGGCCGGCGTCGTGCTGCACCCGGGTGGCCGGCGCGACGACGTGGTGCCCGGCGCGCCGCAGGCCGCGGTGTCGGGTTACCTCGCGCTGCGTGCCGCCGACCTGGCCGCGGCCGAGGCGATGGCGCGTGACTGCCCGGTGCTCGGCCACGGCGGAAGTGTCGAGATCCGGCCCAGCTGGGTGATGAACGGCAGCGCGACGTGAGGCGTGCCGCCTGGCTGCTGGGCGGGCTGCTGGTGCCGGCCGCCGCGATCGGGCAGGGGGCGCCAGCCCCTGCATCCGCGAATGCGTCCGCGAACCCATCCGCGAATGCATCGGCCAATGCATCCTCGGACGCGCCCTCCACCGCGCCGGCCAGTGCGCCCGCCGGTGCGCCGGGCAGTGCCGGCGCGACCCCGGCGCCGCCGTGCGCGGCCGCCGAGCACCGCCAGTTCGACTTCTGGCTCGGCGACTGGGACGTGACCACGCCAGACGGCAAGGCCGCCGGCCGAAACCTCGTCACCCGCATCGCCGGCGGCTGCGCGCTGCACGAGAACTGGGTCGGCCGCAGCGGCTTCACGGGACAGAGCCTGAACGCGTGGAACGCCCGCACGAAGCGCTGGCAGCAGACCTGGCTGGACAGCAGCGGCGGCCGCCTCGACCTCGAGGGCGGCTGGCGCGATGGCGCGATGGTGCTCGAGGGGCGCGAGCCGCACCCCAGGACGGCGGGCACGACGCTGCGCCACCGCATCCGCTGGACGCCGCACGCCGACGGCAGCGTGCGCCAGCACTGGCAGACCTCCGAGGACGACGGCCGCACCTGGACGACGGCGTTCGACGGGCGCTACACGCGGCGGCGCTGAAGTCCCGCGCGCGCACGGGCCGGGCAGCGGACCGCAGCGCCCGAGGCCGTGCCCGGACCGCGCCCGGGCCGCGCCCGGGCCACGGACCGGCCGCACGGCGCGACGCCGCGTCCGGCCCCGACAAGAAACGTTACGCGACGTGACTCCCGCGAAAGGACGCGGGCGGCACCGGCTTGCACGATGCGGTCCATGTTCAACGCCCGCAGCGGGCAACTCGAAAGGACCGTCCCATGAAACCCTGGCTCAAGCGCACGCTCGTCGGCGTCGTCACGCTCTTCGGCGCCGTCACCCTCGTCGGCGCCCTCGGCGGCTGCTCGCACCACGGCCACGGGCGGCAGGGCTGGAGCACGATGAGCGAGGAGGACGCGGCCAAGATGAAGGCGCGCCTCGTCCAGCGCGCGGCCGACAAGCTCGACCTCGACGAAGCCCAGAAGGCCAAGCTCGGCGTGCTCGCCGACAAGCTGCGCGAGCAGCGCAACGCCCTCGTCGGCGACACGCGGGATCCGCGCGCCGAACTGCAGGCGCTCATCGCCGGCACCACGTTCGACCGTGCCAAGGCGCAGGGCCTCGTGCAGGCCAAGACGCAGGCGGTGCAGGCGAAGAGCCCCGAGGTGATCGCCGCGATGGCCGACTTCTACGACAGCCTGAAGCCGGAACAGCAGGCCAAGGTCCGCGAGGCCCTGCAGCGGGGCCGCCGTGGCTGGCGCGGCTGAGTCCTCCTGGCCTGCGCGAGCGGCCGCCACGACGGCGGCCGCCCCGGGACCGGCACCGGGATCGGCGCCGGCGTCGACCGGCTCGCCGGTCGGCGGGGTCGGAGGCGGCACGGGCACGCACCTGCTGGCGTGGCAGCCGCCGCGCATCGCGCTCGGCCTGGCGCTGGCCGCGGTGCTCGCGCACGGGCTCCTGCACGGCCTCGCCGCGCCGTTCGGGAGCGCACCGCTGGCCGGCGCCGCGCTCGCCGGTGCGGGCGGGGCATGGGCGGCGTGGGCCTGGGCGTGCTTGCGCCTCGCCGGCACGCCGCTGCGGCCCACGGCCGCGCCGAGGCTGCTCGTCGACCACGGGCCCTACGCGCTGGGTCGCCATCCGATGTACCTCGGCATCGCCGTGGCGCAGGCCGGCATCGCGCTGGCACTGGGCGTGCCGCTGCTGCTCGCGGCCGCGGCGGCCTTCCTCGCCATCGTGGCCCGCGTGCACGTGCCGCACGAGGAGGCGGCGCTGAAGCTTGCGTTCGGCGGTTGGTACAGTGACTACGCGGCGCAGGTGCGCCGCTGGATCTGAGACCGCCCGAGCCGCGATGCCCAAGCTGCTGCTGATCGACGACGACGAGCACCTCGGGCCGCCGCTGGCGGCCTACCTCGCGCGCTCGGGCTTCGAGCTCACGCAGGCCACGCGCCCGAGCGCGGGGCTCGAGCGGCTGCGCAGCGGCCGCTTCGACGCCGTCATCCTCGACGTGATGCTGCCCGAGATGGACGGCTTCGAGACCTGCCGCGCCATCCGCCGCGAGAGCAGCGTGCCGGTCATCATGCTCACCGCGCGCGGCGACGTGATGGACCGTGTCGTCGGCCTCGAGCTCGGTGCCGACGACTACCTGCCCAAGCCCTTCGAGCCGCGCGAGCTGCTCGCCCGCCTGCAGACGGTGCTGCGCCGCCTGTCGGCCGCGCCGGCGGTGAAGGGGCGGCTCGTCTTCGAGGGCCTGTCGATCGACCTCGACCGGCGCGAGGTGCGCCTCGCCGCCACGGCAGCCGCGGGAGCCGCAGCGGGACCGGCCGATGCCGCCGGCGGCCGGCTCGTCGACCTCACCGGCACCGAGTTCGAGCTGCTCGCGCTGCTGGCCGGCACGCCGGGCAAGGTGTTCAGCCGCGACGACATCCTCACGCGCCTGCGCGGCCACGCCGCCGAGGACATCGCCAGCCGCGCGGTCGACATCCTCGTCAGCCGGCTGCGCCGCAAGCTCGAGCCGCTCGACCTCATCCGCACGCTGCGCAACGCCGGCTACGTGTTCGCCGGAGTGCGCGCGTGAACGACGCCGCCGCCAGCCCGCGGCCCGCCAGCCACGAGGGCCGGCCGCGCCGGTGGCACCGCGCCCACCGCCGCCTGCGCCACTCCATCAAGGGGCGGCTCGTGCTGCTCTTCGTGTTCGTGGGCCTCTGCACGGCGGTGATCTTCCTCTACGGCACGCAACGGGCCGTGCAGGGCGGCTGGCAGGCCTTCGCGCGGCCGCTGCTGGCCGACTACGTCGACCGCCTCGCCGCCGAGGTGGGCAGCCCGCCGAGCACCGAGCGCGCGCGCGCGCTGGCCGAGCGGCTGCCGCTGCGCGTGCGCATCGAGGGCCCGGCGCTGCGCTTCGACACCCATCCGCAGGATGCCGAACACGAGGAGTCGCGGCGCGCCTGGCGACGCCGGCCCGACGCCGAATCGTCCTTCGACGCCGAGGGCTGGGGGCTCGTGCGCCAAACCGCCGACGGTCACCGCATCTCCTTCGGCCTCGCGCGGCCGGCCGACTCGTGGCGCGCGCGCGGCTTCGGCTGGATCACGCTGGCGGCGCTGCTCGCGCTGACGCTGGCCGCCTACGCGGCCGTGCGGCGGCTGCTGCGCCCGCTGGAGGACATCACCGTCGCCGTCGAACGCTACGGCCGGGGCGAATTCGGGCAGCCGATCGCCGTGCGCCGGCAGGACGAGCTCGGCGACCTCGGCACGCGCATCAACGCGATGGCCGCCAGCCTGCACGGCATGCTCGAGGCCAAGCGCGCGCTGCTGCTGGCGATCAGCCACGAGCTGCGCAGCCCGCTCACGCGCGCCCGCCTCAATGCCGAGCTGCTGGGCGACTCGGCCGAACGCACGGCCCTGCTGCGCGACCTGGGCGAGATGCGCGAGCTGATCACGAGCCTGCTCGAGAGCGAGCGCCTCGGCGAGGGCCACGCGGCCCTGCAGCGCGAGCCCACCGACCTGGCCGCGCTGGCGCGCGAGCTGCGCACGCAGGCGTTCGCCGATCTCGACCTGCAGCTCGATCTCGACGAGCGGCTCGGCCCGGTGCTCGTGGACCCGATGCGCTTGCGGCTGCTGCTGCGCAACCTCGTGGACAACGCCCGCCGCCACGGTGGCGACGCCGCCGCACCGGTGCTGTTCCTGCGCCGAGAAGACGGCGATGGCGCCGTCGGTGCGGCATCGGCATCCGGCGCGGCGCCGGGCACCTGGGCGCTCGGCGTTCGCGATCACGGCCCGGGCGTCTCCGACGACCAGATCGGGCGCCTCGGCGAGGCCTTCCATCGCCCCGACAGCGCCCGCACGCGCAGCGCCGGCGGCGTGGGCCTGGGCCTGCACCTGTGCCGGCTGATCGCGCGCGCGCACGGCGGCGACCTGCGGCTGCGTCACGCCGGGCCCGGCCTGGAGGCGGCGATGGTGTGGACGCCGGCCGCGGCCGGCGGCGGTGCCCACGGGGCTTGACCCCGGTCAGCTGCAGGTCGCGTCCGCGCGCGCAGACTGGCCTCCATGGTGACGATGAAGTGGGTGTTCGTGGCCGCGGCCACGGTGCTGGTCGCGTGGGTCGCGGTGGTCGCGATCGGCCACTGGCGATGGGCCGACGCGACCGACGCCCTGCTGCGCGAGATGGAAAGCGCCCGTCCGCCTGCGGCACCGAGCCGCTACGACCCGCGCGAGCTCGATGGCCTGCCGGCGCCGGTGCAGCGGTACTTCCGCGCCGTGCTGAGCCCGGGGCAGCCGGTCGTCACCGCCGCGACGCTGGAACACCGCGGCGAGTTCAACATGGGCGAGGCGCAGCCCAACTGGAAGCCGTTCACCTCGGAGCAGCGCATCGTCGCCGCGGCGCCGGCGAGGCCGGGCTTCGTCTGGAACGCGCGCATCGCCTTCGTGCCGGGCCTCGCGGTCCGCGTGCACGACGCCTACGTCGCCGGCGCCGGGCGCCTGCGCGCGACCGTGGCCGGGCTCTTCACGGTGGCCGACCTGCCGAGCTCGCCCGAGCTCGCCGAGGGCGAGCTGATGCGCTACCTGGCCGAGGCCGCATGGGTGCCCACCGCACTGCTGCCGAGCCAGGGGGTGCGCTGGGACGCGGTGGACGAACGCTCGGCGCGCGCCACGCTCGTCGACGGCAGCACGCGCGTGACGCTGACCTTCACCTTCGGCGCCGACGCCTTCATCGAGAGCGTGCGGGCCGAGGCGCGTGGCCGCACCGTCGCCGGCCGCACCGTGCCCACGCCCTGGGAGGGCCGCTGGAGCGACGTGCAGCCGCAGGGCGGCATGCGGGTGCCGATGAGCGGCGAAGTCGCCTGGCTCACGCCCGAGGGGCGGCGGGTCTACTGGCGCGGGACGATCACTTCCGCGCGCTACGAGCTGGCGCCTTGAGGCGCGGCGTCAGGCGGCCCGGCCTTCACTCCAGCCGCCGCAGCGCCTCCGGCGCCTCGAGGTAGTCACACGTCAGGTGCGCGAGCGCCCGCACGCCCAGCGGCAGCGCGGCCTCGTCGACGTAGAAGCGCGGCGAGTGGTTCGGCTCCGCGGTGCCGGCGTCCTTCTCGGGCGGCGTCACGCCGACGAAGAAGAACATGCCCGGCACCACCTGCTGGAAGCAGGAGAAGTCCTCCGAGCCCGTCACCTTCGGCATCGGCGGCAGCCGCTCGGGGCCGGCCACACGCTCGAGCGTCGGGCGCATCAGCGCCGTCAGTTGCGCGTCGTTCACCGTCACGTCGTAGCCCCGGCGGATGCACACCTCGCAGTCGGCGCGCGCGCTCTTCGCGATGCCCTCGGCCGTCTCGCGCACGCGGGCATGGATCTGGTCGCGCATCGGCTCGTCGAAGGTGCGGATGGTGCCGAGCATCTGCACCTCGTCGGGGATGATGTTGTCGCGCACGCCGCCCTTGATGGCGCCGACGGTCACCACCGCCGGCTCGTGCGTGACGTCGATCTGCCGCGCGACGATGGTCTGCAGGCCCATCACCACCTGCGCCGCGGTGACGATGGGGTCGACGCCTCGCCACGGCGCCGAGCCGTGCGTCTGGCGGCCACGCACGCGGATGCGGAACTGGTCGGCGCTCGCCATCAGCGGCCCGCCGCGCACGCCGATGACCCGGCTGGGCAGCAGGCTCGTCACGTGCAGGCCGAAGATCGCGTCGACCTCCGGATTCTTCAGCGCGCCCTCGGCGATCATCAGCTCGGCGCCGCCGCGTTCGCCTTCCGGCGGCCCTTCCTCGGCCGGCTGGAAGATGAACTTCACCGATCCGGCGAGGCGGTCGCGCAGGCCTGCCAGCACCGAGGCCACTGTCATCAGGATCGCGGTGTGCGTGTCGTGGCCGCAGGCGTGCATCACGCCCACCTGCTCGCCGTTGTATTCGGTGCGCACCTTGCTCGCGAAGGGCACGTCCACCTGCTCGGCCACCGGCAGCGCGTCCATGTCGGCGCGCAGCGCCACCACCGGCCCGGGCCTCGCGCCCTTCAGCAGCCCGACGACACCGGTGTGGGCGACGCCGGTGCGCACCTCGTCGAGGCCGAGCGACCGCAGGTGCTCGGCCACCACCTGCGAGGTGCGGAACTCGCGGTTGCCGAGCTCGGGGTTCGCGTGCAGGTCGCGCCGCCAGGCGATGAGGCGCGGCGTGAGCTCGTCGGCGGCACGGTCGATCGACGCAGCCAGCGAACTGGCAGCAAGGGCGCGGGGCGGCATCGTGCAGAGCTCCTTCGAAGGCATCGCTTCGGCCCCCCGATGCTCGCACACCGCGGCCGGCCGCCCCACCCACTGTCCCGCGAGCGACAAACCGGCCCGGCCGACGTGGGGCCGAAGAGACACGCATCCTTGAGCGCGATCAAACCGGCAACGCCGAACGGCATCGCGGCGCCGCGAACCGGGCCTGGATCAAGCGCCGGCCCTTGCAAGAGGCGCCCAATGCCCCACAGCCGCAAAGGCTGTTTCCCATTCACTCACTGGAGGATTCGATGAAGAAGATGTTCGGGCTCGCCGCGCTCGCCCTGGCCATGGCCGTCCCGGCCGCGTGGGCGCAGGACACCGGCAACTGGCTCGTGCGTGCCCGCGCGCTGCGACTGGACTCGGCGAACAAGGACTCGACCGGTCTCGGCCTCACGATCGACAACAAGACGTTCCCCGAAGTCGACATCAGCTACTTCATGACGCCGAACTTCGCGCTCGAGCTGATCCTCACCTATCCGCAGAAGCAGAAGGTGTTCAGCAACGGCACCGAGATCGGCAGCTTCAAGCACCTGCCGCCGACGCTGACGGCCCAGTACCACTTCACGGGCCTGCCGGGCTTCCGCCCCTATGTCGGCGCGGGCGTGAACTACACGAACATCAGCGACGTGCACATCCTCAACGGCGCGGTCGGCCTGAAGCACGACAGCTACGGCCTCGCGGCGCAGATCGGTGCCGACATCCCCGTCGGGGGCTGGCTGATCAACGTCGACGTCAAGAAGGTGCAGATCAAGACCAACGTCTACCTGAACAGCGTCGACCAGGGCGAGTTCAAGGTCGACCCGGTGCTGTTCAGCATCGGCTTCGGCAAGCGCTTCTGACCTCGCGCGTGCGGTCGGGCCGGCCTGGGCCCGCCCACGATCGGTGAATCGCGCCCTCCGCGCCACCCGGCCCGTCCGGTCGGCGCGGTCATGGGCCAGGGTTGGCAGGCCGGGCGCCCGGAGGAGGAGCCGATGCGCCGAAACGGCCAAGCGGGAGGGCTCAAGGAAGGGTCCCGGCCTGCCGCCCCAGGTGTTCCATCAGTTGCCGTGCGCTCGCCGAGAGCGTCGCCTCGCCGCGCGCGACGACGACGAAGCGCCGCACCGCCCACGGGTCGGCCAGCGGCACCATCACGAGCCCGGCCGCCTGCGCGAACGGCGCCGTCGCCTCCCGCGGCAGGATCGCGAGGCCCAGGCCCGCCGCAGCGATGCGGCAGGCCGAGTCGAAGCTCGCGATCTGGATGCGATAGGCGAGGGTCGCGCCGAGGCGCGCTGCCTCCCGGCGCAGCAGCAGGTCCATCATGCCGCCGGGCGCCACGCCGATGGCGGGGTGAGGCAGCGTCTGCTCGAACCGCAGGCGCTTGCGTCGTGCGAGCGGATGCGCCGGGTGCAGCACCACGCACAGCCGGTCGCGCCGGTAGGGCACCGCGAGCAGGCCCGAGGTCTCGCTCGCGTCCCACAGCACGCCGAGGTCGGCCGAGCCCTCGCGCACGCTGCGCACGATCTCGCTGCTGACGCGCTCGTCGAGCGTCACGCTCACCTTCTCGTGCCGGGCCAGGAAGGCGGCGATGTCGTCGGGCAGTTCCTCGGCCAGCGCCGAGACGCTGGCCAGCACGCGCACGCTGCCGCGCGCACCCGCCGCGAAGCCGGTCAGTTCGGCCTGCGTGCGCTCCAGCGCCGAGAGCACCTCGCGTGCCTGGCGCAGCAGCACCTCGCCGGCCGCCGTGGGCTCGATGCCGCGGCGGCCGCGCACGAGCAGCGGCGAGCCCACCGCCGCCTCCACCGCCGCGATGCGCTTGCTCACCGCCGAAGGCACGAGCGATTCGCGCGCGGCGGCACGCGCGATGTTGCGCTCCTCGCAGGTGGCGATGAAGAGCCGCAGAGTGACCGGGTCGAGGTGGCGCAGCATGGGAGCCATTCTGGCTCTACCGGCTGCAGACATGACGGATCGGAACGGCGCACGTTCCGAAATACCGCTGGCGCGACGCATCGGAATGGCTGAAGCTCCGCCGCCATGGACAGGAATCCGACGGGCGGCACCAGCGCCGCCGACGCCGCCCTCGTGCGCGAGGTGGGCTTGCGCGACGGGCTGCAGAGCATCGCGCGCACGCTGCCCACCGTCACCAAACTGCAGTGGCTGCGCGCCGCGCACGCCGCAGGCCTTCGTGAAATCGAAGTCGGCTCCTTCGTGCCGCCGCGCCTGCTGCCGCAACTGGCCGACACCGCCGAGCTCGTGCGCGAGGCGCTCGCGCTGCCGGGCCTGACGGTCTCGGTGCTGGTGCCCAACCTGAAGGGTGCCGAGCGCGCCCTCGACAGCGGCGCGCATGCGATGCTGCTGCCGCTGTCGGCCAGCCACGCCCACAGCCTGGCCAACCTGCACAAGGCGCCGGACGACGTGGTGCGCGAGATCGGCGAGATCCGCCGCCTGCGCGACGCCGCGGGCTCGCGCTGCCTGCTGGAGGTGGGCCTGAGCACGGCCTTCGGCTGCACGATCCAGGGCCGCGTCGAGCCGACCGAGGTGCTGCGCCTCGTGCGCGCCGCGCTCGACGCCGGCGCCGAGCGCGTGGGCCTCGCCGACACCGTGGGCTACGCCGACCCGCGCCAGGTGCGCGAGCTCTTCGAGCGGGCCTTCGAGGTCGTGCGCCCCTACGGCGAAGAGCGCCTCGCCTGCGGCCACTTCCACGACACGCGCGGCCTCGGCCTCGCCAACGTCTTCGCGGCCTGGGAGGCCGGCGTGCGCCGCTTCGACGCCTGCACCGGCGGCATCGGCGGCTGCCCGCACGCGCCTGGGGCCAGCGGCAACGTCGCCACCGAGGACGTCGCCTACTTGCTCGCGAGCATGGGCGTGCGCACCGGCCTCGACTTCGATGCGCTGATGGCGCTGCGCCATTCGGTCGCCGGGTGGCTGGAGGGCGAGCCGCTGCACGGTCACATCTGGCGCGCCGGCCTGCCGAAGACGATGCAGCCGATGCCGACCCGGGAGGCCGCATGACGCCGGCGCTGTCGACCGACTCGGCCCCCGGCGCGGCGCTGCCGGCGAGCCCGCCGCAGCCGCTCGCCGGCCTGCGTGTCGTCGAGTTCACGCACATGGTGATGGGCCCGACCTGCGGCATGGTGCTGGCCGACCTCGGCGCCGAGGTCATCAAGGTCGAGCCGGCCGAGGGCGAAGGCACGCGCCGGCTGCTCGGCGCCGGCGCCGGCTTCTTCCCGATGTTCAACCGCAACAAGAAGAGCATCGCGATCGACCTGCACCGCCCCGAGGGGGCCGCGGCCGCACGGCGGCTGGCCGCCAGCGCCGACGTGGTGATCGAGAACTTCAAGCCCGGCACGATGGCGAAGTACGGGCTCGACTTCGCGAGCCTCGCAGCGGCCAATCCACGCCTCATCTACGCCAGCCACAAGGGCTTCCTGCCCGGCCCGTACGAGCACCGCACGGCGCTCGACGAGGTGGTGCAGATGATGGGCGGCCTCGCCTACATGACCGGCCGCCCGGGCGACCCGCTGCGCGCCGGCACGAGCATCAACGACATCATGGGCGGCCTCTTCGGCGCCATCGCCGTGCTCGGCGCGCTCGTGCAGCGCGGCATCACCGGGCGCGGCATGGAGGTGCAGAGCGCGCTCTTCGAGAACAACGTGTTCCTCGTCGGCCAGCACATGCTGCAGTACGCCGTCACCGGCCGCCCTGCGCGCCCGATGCCGGCGCGCGACAACCCGTGGGCCGTCTACGACGTCTTCACCGTGAAGGACGGCGAGCAGATCTTCCTGGCCGCCGTGAGCGACGCGCAGTGGAAGACGTTCTGCGACGTGCTCGACTGGCCCGACCTGAAGGCCGACCCGGCGCTCGCCACCAACAACGACCGCGTGCGCATGCGGCCGCAGTTGCTGGCCACGTTGCGGGAGCGCCTCGCCCACCGCGGTGCCGACGAGCTCGCCGCCCTGATGGAACGGGCCGGCCTGCCCTACGCGCCGATCCGAAGGCCCGAGGACCTCTACGACGACCCGCACCTGCAGGCCACCGGCGGCCTGGCCGACATCACCGTGCCCGACGGCGAGCGCGCCGGGCAGACGGTGAAGACGACGCTCTTCCCGATCACGCTGGCCGGGCGCCGGCTCGGGATACGCTTGCAGCCGCCGCGCAAGGGCGAGCACACGCGCGAGCTGCTCGGCGGCCTGGGGTTCGCCGCCGGCGAGATCGACGCGCTGATCGCGCAAGGCGCGGTGGCCTGATGCAGCCGTGCCGTTTCGCGCTCGGCCGGTGCATGGAGATCGCGGCCTGCGGAACGATCCGCCCGAGACCCTTTCCTGACCCTTCAACGACGGAGACGACGATGACACGCACCCCCACCCTCGCACGCCGCACGCTCCTGGCCGCCGCGGCCGGCACGCTCGCCCTGCCCGCCTTCGCGCAGCAGGTGGGCGACAAGGCCGTGCGCTTCGTGCTGCCCAACGCCACCGGGTCGGGCGTGGACGCGATCACGCGCGCCGCGCAGCCAGCCCTGAGCAAGGCCCTCGGCATGCCGGTGGTGGTGGAGAACCAGCCGGGCGCCGGTGGCGTGGTCGGGCTCACGACGCTCTCGCGCGCGGCGCCCGACGGCCTGACGCTCTCGGTGGTGTCGAACAACGTCGTCATCTTCCCGAGCGTCATCAAGCAGCTGCCGTTCGACATGCCGGGCGACTTCACGCCCATCGCCATCGTCGGGCAGACGCCGATCGTGCTGGTCGCCAACGCCAAGGTGCCGGCATCCAACAGCAAGGAGTTCGTGGCGCTGCTGAAGAGCAAGCCCGACCAGCTGAACTACGCCTCGGGCGGCATCGGCACCATCCTGCACCTGGCCACGGCGATGTTCCTCGACGAGGCCGGCGCCAGCGCCAAGCACATCCCGTACAAGGGCGTCGGGCCGATGGTGACCGACCTCATCGGCGGCCAGGTCGAGTTCGCCACCGCCGCGCTGCCGAGCGTGCAGGCGCACCTGAAGAGCGGCGCGCTGAAGGCCATCGGCGTGACGACGCGCCAGCGCACGCCGGCCGCGCCCGACATTCCCACCTTCGTCGAACAGGGGCTGCCGGGCTACGTGGTGGAAGCCTGGTTCGCGGTGATCGGCCCCAAGGGCATGAGCGCCGCCGACGTGAAGCGCGCGCACGACGCCGTCGTCGCCGCGTTCGCCGACCCGGCCGTGAAGGACACGATGGCCAAGCAGGGCAACACGATCAACATCAGCACGCCGGCCGAGGCGGCCGCCGCCTTCCGCACCGAGCTGCAGAAGTACGCGTCGCTCGCGAAGAAGGTGGGGCTGGAGGCGAAGTGACCGCGAAAGCCGCCGCCGCGGCGCCGCAGGCGCCCGGCGAGCGCGTGTTCCGCCTCCACGGCCGCGTCCTCCTCCTCTGCGACGACGCGGCGCGCATCGAGCGGCAGCTGCGCGGCGAGGACCTCGGCCTCGCCGAGGCCGGCGCGCTGCGCGACGACGTCTCCACCGACGAGATCACGCCGCTCGCGACGATGACGGTGTGGGACGAGCGGCTCGGTCGCGTGCCCTACACCGGGCTCAAGGTGGGTGGATCAGTCGGCGGCCGGCTGCCCATCGGCCGCGACGCGGTGAGGACCGGCGGCTTCACCGTCGTCGTCGCCGGCTTCCGCTACGGCAAGGGCAGCTCGCGCGAGCACAGCCCGATGGCCGAGTTGCACGCCGGCGTGCGCCTCGTCATCGCCGAGAGCTTCGAGCGCATCTACCGGCAGAACGCCGACAACGTCGGCCTGCTCACCGCCACCGACCTCGGCCTCGTCGCGCGACTGCGCGCCGGCGAGGTCATCGACCTGGAAGAGCTGCTGCAGGGCCGCGACGAACTGGCCGCGGCGATCGTGCGCGCCGGCGGGCTGATGCGCTACGGCCGCGCGCGGATGGCGGGCGCGCGGCCCGAGGCATGGCCCACCGAAGGCAGGGCGGCGCCCGGCCGCCCGCTGACGCTGGCCGAGAAGATCGTCGCTCGGCATCTGCTGGCCACCGCCGACCCTCCGAGCCCGGCAGCGGACGCGAAGCCGCCTTCCCTGGCGCCCGGCCGCAGCCTCGTCGTGCGGCCCGACTGGCGCTTCATCCACGAGTACTACACCGCCATGGCCGCGCACCTGCTGGAGCGCGAGTACGGCGCCGCGCAGCCGCTGCACGAGCCCGGCAGCATCCTCGCCTTCGAGGACCACATGTCCTACGCGGCACGCAGCGAGGCGCACGTGCGCGGCGGCCTGCTGCCGACGCTGGCCGGCATGTTGCATGCACACCGCGGCTTCGTCGCACGGCACGGCCTCGTGCACCACGCGAGCCTCGCCGGCATCGAGGGCGGCAGCGAGGGCATCTCGCACCCGATGATGACCGAGCGCTATGCGCTGCCGGGGCAGCTCGTGGCCGGCACCGACTCGCACACGCCGCACGCCGGCGCCATCGGCTGCCTCGCGTTCGGCGTCGGCAGCACCGACATGGCCAACGCCTTCGTCACCGGCGCGGTGCGGCTCGCGATGCCGCCGGTGCTGCGCGTCGAGCTCGTCGGTCCCCTGCCCGCCGGCACGACGGCCAAGGACGTGGTGCTGCACCTGCTGGCCGACCCCGCGCTGCGCGCCGGCGCCGGGCTCGGGCGCCTGTTCGAGTTCACCGGCTCCGCGGTGCGCGCGATGAACACCGACGAGCGCGCCACGCTCACCAACATGACGGCCGAGCTCGGCGGCTTCTCCGGCATCGTCGCGCCCGACGAGGAAACCGTGCGCTTCCTGCGCGAGCGGCGCGGCGTCGCGTTCGAGCCCGAGCCGTGGATGCACAGCGACGAGGGCGCCGGCTACGAGGCCACGCTCACCTTCGACTGCCGCGCGCTCGGCCCGATCGTGGCGGCGCCCGGCGACCCCGGCCGCGGCCTGCCGGTCTCGGCGCTGCCGCCGCGCGGCGATCGCCCGCGCCCCGGCATCGCCTATGGCGGCAGCTGCACCGGGGGCAAGCGCGAGGACTTCGACCAGTATCACGCCGTGCTCGCCTGGGCGGCGGCGCGGGGCCTGAAGGTGGCACCGACGACGAAGCTGTACCTGCAGTTTGGCACGCTGGCCGTGCGCGACTACTGCGCCGGGCGCGGCTACCTCGCCGTCTTCGAGCAGGTGGGCGCCGAGCTGCTGATGCCCTCGTGCGGCGCCTGCGCCAACTGCGGGCCGGGCTCCTCGACCCACGCCGACGAGGTGACGATCAGCGCCATCAACCGCAACTTCCCCGGCCGCTCGGGGCCGGGGCAGGTGTGGCTTGCGAGCCCGCCGACGGTGGCGGCCAGTGCGATCGCCGGGGAGATCGTGTCGTTCGCGGAGCTGCAGCAGAGGTCCGAGGTCGTTCGCTGAGGGGCCGGCCCCCGGGGCCCGCCCGTCGAGGCGTTCGCGAAGCGCGGCTCGCCGTACGAGCCGCTGCCGCCACCGGGTGGAGGTGACGCGGGCAAGCGGGCCGCACGCTTCGGTCGGGCGCCGCCGCCGTGAGGCCGCCATGACCCGCCCCGCCGACAGCCGGACCTACCTCACCGCGCCGGCGACCACCCAGTTCTCGATCGGCGCCCTGCCCTCGCGCGGCATCACGACGGTCGCGTCGAGCTTGTCGCCGCGCACCGTGCCGCGCCAGATCAGCTTGCCGTACTTCGGGCTCTCGGCCTCGGCCTCGAACAGGATGGTGTCGCCGGCCGTCGTGGCGCGGTACGGCGCGTCGCCGTAGCCATAGCGGTCGCAGGCCGAGGAGCGGAAGCGCCCGCCCTGGAAGGTGAGGGTGTCGGGGTCGCCCTTCGTCTTGCCTCGCTCGAGGAAGACGCCCTCGAAGCGCCGCCCTTCGAGCGGCGAGCCTTGGGCCCACGAAGGAGCGGCGGCCGGCAGCGCGAGCGCGGCCAGTGCACCCAGCAGCAGCGGGCGGCGGGAGGTCGTCAGGGGCAGCAAACGGAGGTTCGAGGTGGACATGGTGGTCTTTCGCGAGGTGGAGGTGGGGGGCTCGAGGTGCCGGCGCTTGGCGACGGCAGCGCCATCGTGGTGACGGTGCGTTGGAGCCGGCGTTGGAGCGGGCGTCGAAACGCGACGGGCGCCGAGGCCATGACCACGACCCGTCCTGTCATCGCCCTGCGCGCGCAGGCGGGCCCCTGCGCCAGAAAGCCGCGGCCGCCCCACGGTGGCCACGCGGGCCGTTCTCCCCTGTGGCCGGCCGTGCACGTGTACGACGACAACTGCTGGCGCGAGGTGCTCGAGCTCGTGGACGGCACGAGCCCCTATGCGCTCACCGGCGCCGTCTTCGCGCGCGACCGCGGCGCACTGGCCGAGGTCGCCGACGTGCTGCGCCACGCCGCCGGCACTGCTACGTCAACGACAAGCCCACCGGCGCCGTCGTCGGCCAGCAGCCCTTCGGCGGGGCGCGGCGCAGCGGCACCAACGACAAGGCGGGCTCGGCGCTGAACCTGCTGCGCTGGGTGTCGCCGCGGACGATGAAGGAAACCTACCTGCCGCCACGCGACTTCCGCTACGCGCACATGGCGGGTTGAGGCATCCGCGCCGGGCGCGGCGGCCGCGCATGTCAACATTCGCCCCTGAACGACCCCGCCGCCCGCCCATGCTGATCAACTGCGTCGTCTACCAGGAGGGCCGCAAGCTCGCCGACATCCCCGTCGAGGAGATCGCCAGCACGCTGCGGCGCCCGGGCACCTTCGTCTGGGTGGCACTGCGCGACGCCACCGCGGAGGAGCTCGCGCAGATGCAGCGCGAGTTCGACCTGCACGAGCTGGCCGTCGAGGACGCGCTGAAGGGCCACCAGCGCCCCAAGCTCGAGGAGTTCGGGCCGACGTTGTTCGCGGTGATGCAGCTCATCGAGGCCGAGCCCGCCGGCTGGCAGGTGGGCGAGGTCGCCGTCTTCGTCGGGCCCAACTTCGTGCTCTCGGTGCGCAACCGCAGCACGCAGCACTTCCTGGGCGTGCGCGAGCGCTGCGAGCGCGAGCCCGAGCTGCTGCGCCACGGCGCCGGCTTCGTCTTCTACGCGCTGATGGACGCGGTGGTCGACCGCTACTTCCCGCTCGTCGACACGCTGGAAACCGAGCTCGAGGCCATCGAGTCGCAGATCTTCGAGCCGGGCACCGCGCGCACGAACATCGAGCGCCTCTACGCGCTCAAGCGCCGCGCCACGCTGCTCAGGCACGCGGTGGCGCCGCTGCTGGAGGTGGCCGACAAGCTGCACGGCGGCCGCGTGCCGCCGGTCTGCACGGGCGTCCAGGACTACTTCCGCGACGTGCAGGACCACCTGATCCGCATCCAGTCGGGCATCGACAAGGTTCGCGACACGATCAGCACCGCGATCCAGGTCAACGTCTCGATGGTTGCCATCGACCAAGGCGAGACGACCAAGCGCCTGGCGGCCTGGGCGGCCGTGTTCGCGGTGTGCACGGCGCTGGTCGGCGTATGGGGCATGAACTTCGAGCACATGCCCGAGCTCAAGTGGCGCTACGGCTACGCGATGGCGCTGGGCGCCATCGCCACGGCCGCGGCGCTGATGTACTGGCGGTTCCGCCGCGCCGGCTGGCTCTGAGCCCGGCGCGGGCCGGCTCGGCCCGGCCGCGCCGCTTCTGAAGGCGCAACAGCCGGGCCTTCGACCCCTCTTTTCCGCCTTTGCCGGCCGCGCCGGCGGCCGATATGCCTCCCATCCTCTCCCCACTGGGACACTGGCATGGAAGGCTGGATCCTCGGCTTGCACCTCCTCAGCGCGCACCTCGGCGACCTCGACCCGGGCGCGCACCCGCGCACCTTCACGCCGGGCATCTACGCCGTGGCACCCAGCGGCGTCACGGCGGGCGCCTACCGCAACTCGCTGGACCACGACACGGTCTACCTGGGCTGGACCTGGCGCACGGGCTGGAGCGCAGGCCCCTTCACCGACGTCACGCTGACGGCGGCGGCCGCCACCGGCTACAGCGAAGCCAAGGTCGTGCCGTTGCTGGCCGTGGCCGCAACGCTCGGGAACGGCCCCTACGCGCCGCGCCTGCTGTGGGCGCCGCACCGCACGCAGCCGGTGTCGCTGGCGATCGAACGACGCTTCTAGGCGGCCGCCGACCCGGCGAGCAAGGCCTCGGCGGCCGATGGCCGCACCCGCGGCGCGATCCGGCGGGCGCGGCAGAATGCGGGCCCTCCTCCCCGCACGCGTGGCCGCATGGACAACGTCGACCGCCAGATCCTCGAGCAGATCACCACCTGGGCGGCCAGCGGCCACGGCGTGGCCCTCGGCACCATCGTGCGTACCTGGGGTTCGGCGCCCCGCCCGCCGGGCTCGGCCGTCGCGATCCGCGACGACGGGCTGGTGGTGGGCAGCGTCTCCGGCGGCTGCATCGAGGACGACCTCGTCGACAAGGCGCGCGCCGGCACGCTCGTCACCGGCCGGCCGCAGGTGGTGCGCTACGGCATCGATGCCGACGCCGCACACCGCTTCGGCCTGCCCTGCGGCGGCCTGATCGAGCTCGTGCTCGAGGCGGTGGCGCCGCACTCTCAGCTGCCGCAACTGCTGGAGCGCCTGAAGCGCGGCGAACGCGTGCGCCGGCGGCTCGACCTCGCCACCGGCGTCGTCACGCTCGAGCCGGGCACGGCCAGCGACGAGCTCACGCTGACGGCCAGCGAGCTCGTCACGCACCACGGCCCGAGCTGGCGCATGCTGATCATCGGCGCCGGCCAGCTCACGCAGTACCTCGCGCCGATGGCGCACGCGCTCGGCTACCAGGTCACCGTGTGCGACCCGCGCGAGGAATACGCCGAGGGCTTCGAGGTCGACGGGGCCACGCTCGTGCGCACGATGCCCGACGACACCGTGCGTGCCCTCGAGCCCGACGGGCACCTGGCGATCGTCGCGCTGACGCACGACCCCAAGCTCGACGACATGGCGCTGATGGAGGCGCTGGCGAGCCCGGCCTTCTACGTCGGCGCGATCGGCTCGCGCGCGAACCAGGCCAAGCGCAAGGAGCGGCTGAAGGAGCACTTCGGCCTCACCGACGAGGCGCTCGCGCGCCTGCACGGCCCGGTGGGGCTGAAGAACGGCGCGCGCACGCCGCCGGAGATCGCGGTGAGCATCCTCGCCGAGATCACCGCCGTGCGCTACGGCTACCGCGTCCCGGAGCCGGTGCCCACCGCCGCCGCCTCGCCGCTGCCGGCCGGCTGCGTGGCCTGAGCCGGCCCGCCGGCCGCTGCCGCGAGCGCGGGTGACGCGGCCGCCGCAGCGCCGCGCCAGCGCTGCAGCAGCAGCGCGTTGCTCACGACGAAGAAGCTGCTGAAGGCCATCGCGCCGCCGGCGATCACCGGGTTCAGCAGCCCGAGCGCGGCCGCCGGGATGCCGAGCGCGTTGAAGACGAAGGCCCAGAAGAGGTTCTGCCGGATCTTGCGCGTCGTGCGGCGCGAGATGTCGATGGCATCGGCCACCAGCGAGACGTCGCCGCGCATCAGCGTGATGCCCGCCGCGTGCATCGCGACATCGGTGCCGGTGGCCATCGCGATGCCCACGTCGGCGGCGGCCAGCGCCGGCGCGTCGTTGATGCCGTCGCCCACCATCGCCACGCGCCGCGGCCGGCGCGAACCGCGGCCCCCACCGCCAACGGGGCCACCGCCAGGCGTCTGCTTCAGCTCGCCGACGATGCGCGCCTTGTCCTCGGGCAGCACTTCGGCGCGGATCTCGGTGATGCCGAGCCGGCGCGCCACCGCCTCCGCGGCGCCGGCGTTGTCGCCCGAGACGAGCGCGCAATCCAGCCCCATGCGCTGCAGCCGCGCCACCGCGCCTGCCGCCTCCGGCTTAGGCAGGTCGCCGAAGGCGAGCAGCGCGCGCACGTGCCACGTCGTCTCCGGCCCGCCGGCGCCCGCGAGACCCTCCGCCGGGCCCTCGGCGAGCCACGACACCGTCGAGCCCTGGCGCTGCAGCGCCTCGGCCTCGGCCTCCAGCGGTGCCAAAGGCACACCGAGCTCCTGCATCCAGCGCGTGCTGCCCAGGCGCAATGCACGGCCTTGCCAGCGACCCTCGACCCCGCGGCCCGGCACCGCGCGCAACGCCGTGGCGGCCGCTTCCCCGGATGCGCCCGATGCGCCCGACTCGCCCGATGCACCCGCGCCCGTGCCCTCGCCTCCCGCCGGCGCAGCGGCCGCTTCGCGCACCGCACGCGCGAGCGGGTGCTCGCTGCCGGCCATCAACGCCGCCGCCTGCGCCAGCGCCTCCGCCTCGGCGCCGCGCCCGGCCCCGACCGGGCGCAGCGCGACGAGCCGCGGCCGCCCCTCGGTGAGCGTGCCGGTCTTGTCGAAGGCGACGACGTCCAGCGCATGCGCCAGCTCGAGCGCCTCGGCGTCCTTGATCAGGATGCCGCGGCGCGCCGCGACGCCGGTGCCGGCCATGATCGCCGCCGGCGTCGCGAGGCCCAGCGCGCACGGGCAGGCGATCACGAGCACCGCCACCGCGTTGAGCCAGCCCTCGGTCCAGCGGCCGGCACCGAGCCCCCAGCCGAGCAGCGTCACCACCGCCACCGCGAGCACCACCGGCACGAAGACGGCGCTGACCTGGTCGACGAGGCGCTGCACCGGCGCCTTCTTCGCCTGCGCCGACTCGACGCCGCGCACGATGCGCGCGAGCATCGTCTCGCCGCCGACGGCGGTGGTGCGCAGCACGAGCAGGCCCTCGGCGTTCAGCGCGCCGCCGGCCAGGCGGTCGCCCTCGCCGCGCGCCACCGGCAGGCTCTCGCCGGTGAGCATCGACTCGTCGACGTGGCTGGCGCCCTCGATGACGACACCGTCCACCGGCACGCGCTCGCCCGGCCGCACGACGACCTCGTCGCCCGGCCGCACCTGGGCCAGCGGCAGATCGACCTCGGCGCCGTCGCGGCGCACGCGCGCGCTGGCCGGCTTCAGCGACTCCAGCGCGCGCAGCGCCTCGGTCGTCTTGCGCTTGGCCCGCGACTCCAGCCACTTGCCCAGCAGCACGAGCGTGATGACGACGGCCGAACCCTCGAAGTAGAGGTCGGGCGCATGGGCGTGCGCATCGCCGTGGCCTCCGGCGCGCGCCTGCCAGAACGCGAACACGCTCAGGCCGTAGGCCGCGCTCGTGCCCAGCGCGACCAGCAGGTCCATGTTGCCGGCACCGGCGCGCACGGCCTTCCACCCGGCACGGTAGAAGCGCGCGCCGAGCCAGAACTGCACCGGCGTCGCCAGGGCCCACTGCAGCCAGGGCGGCGGCATCCAGTGCACGCCGAGCGGCATGAGCAGCATCGGCACGACGAGCGGCAGCGACAGCAGCGCCGCGAGCACGACACGCAGGCCCTCGGCCCGGAGCCATCCGGAGGCGGCCGCTGGCGCAGTCAACGCGGCGCCGCCCTCACCTTCGTCGGCCAGCCGGCCTTCGTAGCCAGCCCGCGCCACGGCGGCCAGCAGCGCGGCCTGCATGTCGGCGCGGCTGCCGGGGCGGCCGGCCCAGGTGACCTCGGCCGTCTCGGTGGCGAGGTTGACGCTCGCAGCGAGCACGCCCGGCACACGCGCCAGCGCCTTCTCGACGCGGCCGACGCACGAAGCGCAGGTCATGCCGCCGACGTGCAGCCGCGCCGCCTGCCGCGGCACCTCGTAGCCGGCCTTCTCCACCGCGCCCACCGCGGCGCGCAGGTCGGGCGCGGCGGCACTGCCCGCGCCCGTGGAAAGCGAGGCCGACTCGGTGGCGAGGTTCACGGTCGCCTCGCCGACGCCCGGCAGCGCGCACAGGGCGTTCTCCACGCGCTTGACGCACGAGGCACAGGTCATGCCGTCGATCGGCAGCGACAGGGCGGCGGGCGCAGCGGGCGCGACAGGCGCGGTGGCCGTGGAACTCATGCGAGGCGGCGGCGGTGGAGCGATCTCGGTGCCGGCGGGGGACCGACGCGCCGATTGGATCATCATTGCGGTCTTGCTCCCTTGATCCAGACACCACCATGCTCGACCTTCAGATTCCGAACATGACCTGCGGCCACTGCGCGCGCGCCGTCACCGAGGCGGTGAAGGCGGCCGACCCTGCGGCCAAGGTGGTCATCGACCTGCCCACGCACAAGGTGCAGATCGAGACCCAGGCGCCGCGCGAGGCCGTGCTGGCCCGGCTCGCCGAGGCCGGCTACGAGCCCGCCTCGGCCTGACGCAGCCGGAGGTGGCATGCGGCGGCGCGCCGTGGCCTGACGCCGCCGGAGGCAGGCCCTGGCCGGCTCTGGCCGCCAGCGAGCCCGCCAGCGATCCCGCCAGCGAGCCTGCCAGACAGCCCGCCACGGCGCCGAGACGACCGCCCGCCGCCCCACCCATCGCCCGAGCGCGCGCCGAGCCTGCCGCATGCCGGGCTCATCCGGCCTGCGGGGACGACCGCTCGCCCATCGCCGCCCCCGCCACTGCCACCCCACCATGGCCGGCATCCACATCACCGACATCGAATCGGCCATCAACTGGTGGCGGGAGCGCTCGCCCTCGCCCGACGGCATCAGCGCCTGCCCCGAGGTGCGCGCGCTGGCCGAGGTCTACGCGCTGATGGTGTACTACCGCGAGCCGCTGGCCGACGAGGTGAGCATGCCCGCGGCGGCCCGCGATGCGTGGCTCGCGTGGTACGCGAGCACGCCCGACGCGCCGTGCATCGCCATCTGCTCCACCAGCCAGGGTGATGCCGTCTGCAAGGGCTGCGGCCGCACCTTCGAGGAGGTGCAGCGCTGGCCGGAGCTGAGCCCGGCCGAGAAGCGCATCGTGTGGCACCGCATCCAGCACGAGGGCACGGCGTGGCGGTTCAACCGCTACGCCGAGCGCGCCCGCCTCGCCACCGGCGAGGACCACCCGGATCCGCGGCGCTTCGTGGCCGCGGTCGATCGGAAGGGCGCTTGAACGCTCCCGCCACGCCCCCGCCTGCCGACGCGGACGGGGCCATCGGGGGCCGCGCAGCGGCGGCCGCCGAGGCCCATCGCGCGGACACCGGCGGCGCCGGCACCGGTGCAGGCGCGAGCCTGCCGACGCTGACCGACAGCGCGCGGCGCCTGACGCCGCTGGCCTGGCCGGTGTTCGTCGGCCAGGTCTCGGTGCTCGCCTTCAGCACCGTCGACACGATGCTCGTGGCGCGGCACGGCGCCCTCGACCTGGCCGCGCTGTCGGTGGGCGCGGCGGCCTACATCACCGTCTTCATCGGCCTCATGGGCGTGGTGCTGGCGCTGTCGCCCATCGCCGGGAGGCTGTACGGCGCGCACGACCTCGCCGGCGCGGGGCGGCAGGTGCACCAGGCGCTGTGGATCGTCCTCGTGCTGGCGGCGCTCGGCAGCACGGTGCTGGTGTTCCCGCACCCCTTCCTCTGGCTCGCGAAGGCCGGGCCCGAGGTGGCCGGCAAGGTCCGCGCCTACCTGCTCGCGCTCGCGTTCTCGCTGCCGGCGTCGCTGCTGTTCACCGTGTACCGCGGCTTCAACACGGCCGTCTCGCGGCCCAAGGCGGTGATGGCGCTGCAGATCGGCGGGCTGGCGCTGAAGGTGCCGCTGTCGACGCTGCTCGTGTTCGGCGCCCCCTCGCTCGGCGTGCCTTCGCTGGGGGCGGTGGGCTGCGGCATCGCGACCGCCATCGTGATGTGGACGCAGGTGGCGCTGGCGCTGTTCGTGCTGCGGCGCGACCGCTTCTACGAGCCCTTCGGCCTCTTCGGGCGCGGGCTCGACCGGCCCGACCCGGCAGCCCTGCGCACGCTGCTCAAGCTGGGCCTGCCGATGGGAGCCACGATCCTGATCGAGGTCACCGGCTTCAGCTTCATGGCCCTGTTCATCGCCCGCGTCGGCACCACGGCGGTGGCCGGGCACCAGATCGCCGCCAACCTCGTCTCGCTGATGTTCATGCTGCCGATGGCGATGGCCAACGCCACCGGCACGCTGGTGGCGCAGAGCATCGGTGCGCGGCGCAACGCCGAGGCCGTGCGCCTGGGCTGGCACGGCCTGGCGCTCGGGTGCGCGATGGCGGCTCTGCTGGGCGGCGCGGTCTTCGCGCTGCGCGAGGAGGTCGTGCGCCTGTACAGCCCCGACCCGGCGGTGGTGGCCGCGGCGCTGCCGCTCGTCGCCTGGGTCGCGGTGTTCCACCTGGCCGACGCGGCACAGACCCTCGTGGCCTTCGTGCTGCGCGCGTGGCACATCGCCACCGCGCCGATGGTCATCTACGCCGTGTCGATCTGGGGCCTCGGCCTCGGCGGCGGCTACATGCTCGGCTTCGACACGCTCGGTCTGGCGCCGCGGTCGCTGCTGGGCGCCCCAGGCTTCTGGGTCGCCGCCACGGCCTCGCTGGTGGCCGCGGCGCTGGCGCTGGTGGCGCTGCTGTCGTGGACGCTGCGTCTGCGCGAGCGCGAGGCGGCCGGGCTCGCCTGAGCCAGCGCGTCAGCCCAGGGGCAGCGCCAGCACGAAGCAGCTGCCGCCGCCCTCGCGCGGCTCGCACGAGGCGTGGCCGCCATGGCGCTCGGCGATCTGGCGCACCAGCGCGAGCCCGAGGCCGACGCCGCCGGCGCGCTCGGCGTGCCCCGGCAGGCGGAAGAACGCCTCGAAGATGCGCTCGCGATAGGCCTCGGGCACGCCGGGGCCGCGATCGCACACGCGCACCTCGGCCTGCGGGCCGCGCCGGGCCAGCGTCACCTCGACCTCGCTGCCGCCGTAGCGGCGCGCGTTCTCGAGCAGGTTGCGCAGCGCCCGCCGCAGCAGCCTCTCGTCGCCGCGCACCTGGAGTGCCTCGCCGCTCGCCTCGGCGCCCACGCGCGCCGCCTCCTCGGCCGCCAGCGGCAGCAGCGCCACCGGCTCGGATGTATCCAGCGCGCCCTTGGCGTCGAGGCGGCTGGACATCAGCACCTCCTCGACGAGGGCATCGAGCTCGGCGATGTCGGCATCGATCTCGCGCTTGAGCGCCGGGCGCTCGGCCGCACCGGCCTCCTCGTACATCTCGAGTGCCATCTTCAGGCGCGTGAGCGGCGAGCGCAGCTCGTGGCTGGCATTGGCGAGCAGGCTCTTGTGCGAGGCGACGAGCGCCTCCACCTGCGCCGCGGCGCGGTTGAAGCTGGCGGCCACCGCCGCCACCTCGTCGCGGCCGTCCTCGGGCACGCGCTGGTGCAGCGCGCCGCCACCGAAGGCCTCGACGCCCTGCTTCAACGCCTCCAGCCGGCGCGTGAGCCGGCGCACCACCGGCCAGGCGCCCCCGGCCACGGCCAGGAAGAGCACGGCCAGCAGGGCCGCCAGGCCCACGCCTTCGGGCACGCCCGGGGGCAGGCCGGGCCAGCGCGCCTCGGGCAGGCGCACGCCGGGGCCGGGCATGCCGCCGGCGATGCTGCCGCCCATCACCGGCGGGCCGCCCGGCCCGCCGGCCATGCGCTCGGGCCGGTCGGGGCCGCCGCGCTCCGGGCGCGCCAGGCGCGGCACGCGCAGCACGCGGCCGTCGTCGAGGCGGATCGTCTGCACGCGCTCGGTGAACGCGGGGCGGCCGTCGGCCTCGCGGCGCGTGTACACGTCCGAAGCGCCGATGCGCCGCCCCTCGGCATCGTCCAGCGCCAGCGGCAGGCGCAGGCGCTGCGACCACTCGCGCAAGGCCGCCGCCTGCTCCTCGCGCGGGGCGTCGGCACTGGGCAGCGAGCGCTGCAGCAGGTCGGCCCAGGCGGCCATGCGCTCGCGCTGCGCGGCCTCGACGCGCGCGCGCTGCTCCTCGAGATGGCGCTGCACCAGCCAGCCGGACACGAGCGCGAAGAGCGCCAGCGCCACCACCACCGTGAGGTAGATGCGCAGGTACAGCGAGCGCATCGCCGGCCCGGTCAGTCCTGCTTGCGCGCGAAGACGTAGCCGGCGCCGCGCACGGTGAGCACGCGGCGCGGGTTCTTCGGGTCGTCCTCGATGACGGCGCGGATGCGCGAGATGTGCACGTCGATGCTGCGGTCGAAGGCCTCGAGCGGGTGGCCCTTCAGCGCGTCCATGATCTGGTCGCGCGAGAGCACGCGGCCCGGGGCGGCCGCGAGCACGGTCAGCAGCTCGAACTGGTGGCCGGTGAGCTCGCAGGCCTTCCCGTCCAGGCGCGCCTGGCGCGCGCCGAGGTCGATCTCCAGGCGCCCGAAGGTGAGCACCTCGTCGGGACCGGCCTCGGGCGCGGCGCGGCGCAGCAGCGCCTTGATGCGCGCCAGCAGCTCGCGTGCCTCGAAGGGCTTGCCGAGGTAGTCGTCGGCACCGAGCTCGAGGCCGACGACGCGGTCGGTGGGCTCGCCACGCGCAGTGAGCATCAGCAGCGGCAGGCGGCGCGTGCGCGCCCCCTGCCGCAGCTCGCGCGTGAAGTCCAGGCCGTCACCGTCGGGCAGCATCAGGTCGAGCACCAGCGCGTCGGGCAGCGCCTCGGCGAGCTGCCGCCGCCCTTCGGCCAGCGTGCCGGCCACCTGCACCACGAAGCCCTGCCGGCGCAGGTAGTCGCCCACCATGTCGGTGAGACGGGTGTCGTCGTCGATGAGCAGCAGCCTCGGAGTCATGCGCCTGGGTCGGGATCCTTCTGCGCCTCAGCGGGAAGCGGGCGGCGTGCCGCGCTCGAGCGACTGGCGCTCAGCACGGTGGCGCTCCATCATGCCGCGGCGCTGCGCCATGCGGTCGGCCATCTGCTTGCGCTGCTCCGGCGTGAGCACGCGGCTCGCGTCGAGCATGGCCTGCGTCATGCGCTTGCTCGCCTGCTCGTGGTTGGCCTGCAGCTTCTGGCGCAGGGCCTCGACGGCATTGGCGTCGACGTTCGGCTGCGCGAACAGCGCCTGCATCTGCTGGTGCAGCGAACGGCCGGCCTCGCGCAGCGGCTTGAGGTCGTTGCGCGCGGTGTCCATGATCTGGCGCAGCTGTGTCTTCTGCTCGGCGCTGGCGCCCACGCTGTCGAGCATGCGCTCGCCATGGCGGCCGCCCATCATCGGCATGCCGTGTCCGCCGCGCATGCCGCCGCCCATGCCACCACCCATGCCGCCGGCCATCTCGCCCATCCCGCCCATCGGGCCGTCACCGCGCATGCCCATCGAACCGTGCGCGAGCGCCGGCTGCACGAGGCTGGCGGCGGCGGCGACGGCGACGACGCCGGTGCCGAAGAGCAGCTTCCAGGCGTTGCGCCGGCCGGAAGGGCTGGGGAGGGACTTCGTGGTTTGCATCGTCAGGCTCCTTTGCGGATGCAGTTCATCGGATGCCTGTGATGCTGGGCGCCGCCCTTGTCGGACCGATGCAGCCCGGGTAAAGATGTGTGACCCGGGCCGGCGCGGGCGCCGCCCCGAGGCTGACCGTCGGCCGCCGCCGACGGGCGCCGCGACCGCGCGCCGCGAGCCCGGCGGCGTGGCGCCGGCGAGCGACGGTGGCACGAGCCGGTTCGCCCACGGTCCCTCAGCGCGGTTCGACGCGCACCAGCCGGCGCATGACGCGGAAGGTCGGCTCCGCACTGCGCAGGTCCAGGCGCAGCAGCACGCCGCTGGCCCGGTCGACCACGAGCACCCCGTCCAGGCGGGTGGTGCCCGGGCCCTCGACGAGGACGTCGCCGAAGAGTTCGAGGACGGCGGCGTCGAACCGCCGGCCGCTCACCTGCTGCGGCCCGACGGCCACCACCTGGGCACGCACGCGCGCACGCGCCAGCGGGTCGTCGACGACCAGCATCTCGCCGGCCATCACCTGCCCCAGCGTCAATTCGCCGCGCAACAGGAAGGGCCACTTGAGCGCACCGGCCGCCCCGCCCAGCACGTTGCCCGCGTGATCGTGGCGCAGCGGCTCGCCGGCCTCGGCGGCCGTGGCGTCGGCGCGAGTGCCAGCGGCGGGCGCCGGCGCGTACTCGATCTCGCCCCGGCGCAGCGCGCGCACCATCCAGCGTGTCTCGGTCGCCGCTTGGCGCGGATGGGCGCGCTCCTCGTACACGAGGCGGTCGCCGGGAGCCACGGGAAGCGCGGCGGCGCGTGCGGCCGGCAGCTCGGTCGAGATCGGCGGGCAGCGGGCCTTCGTCGAGGCCGCCCGCAGCGCCTCGAAGCGGCCCTTCAGCTGCGCGAGATCGTCGGCCTCGGGCCCTTCGGGACGCAAGGCGAGCAACGCCGGCCAGAAGATCATCACGCCGACGCCGAGCGCGACGATGTTGTTGCCCGAGCGCTCGTCGACGGCCCAGGCCACCTCCGCCGCGCGACGCTGCACGCGCTCGGTCTCGTCGTCGAGCCGATCGCAGGTCCAGCCGGCGAACTGGGCCGGATCGGCGGGGTGAGGGGCCACGTCGCCGGACCGGCTCGCGCAGCCGGCGGCCATCAGCGACACGGCCAGCGCGGCCGCGCCGGCCAGCCCTCTCGCGGAGGGCGGCGTGCGGCCGAGGCACAGGAGCGAAGTCATCGAACACCCATTGTGCAGCGGCCGCCGGTGCCTGCCCGGCGCTTACACGCGACCGCTTCGCAGGCGCGGCAGGCGCCCGGGCCGGCGGGGGGGCGGGTCCTAGAATGCGCCGCCATGTCGGGCTCGTTCCCCATCTTCGATGCCGCGGCCGAGCACCTGATCGGCATGCTCGCGCCCGCACGGGCCCTCGATATCGGCGCCGGGTCCGGCAAGTACGGCCAGATCCTCGCGCGGGCCGCCCCCGCGTGCGAGCGCGTCGCGCTCGAGGTCGAGTCGTCGCACGTCGAACGCTTCCAGCTGCGCGACCTCTACCAGCGCGTCGAGGTTGCCGACGCGGCGCAATGGTGGCGGGCCAGCCCCGAGGAGGCCTTCGACCTCGTGATCGCCGGCGATTGCCTGCAGCAGATGCCCAAGAGCGAGGGCATGGACCTTCTCAACGGCCTCGTCTACCGCAGCGCCTGGTTGCTCGTGGTGGTGCCCGAGTTCGTCGTGCAGGGCGCGGTGGGTGGTCTGGCCAGCGCCGTGCACCGCTCGGCCTGGAGCGAGCGCGACCTGTACTGGCACGACCTCTGGGCCTGGGACAACACGCGCTCGGTCACGATGGCGCTGCTGCGCGGCTACCGAGCGGCGCCGGCGAGCCTGGACGCGCTCGTGCGCCAGTTCAACGACGCGAACGTGCCGCTGCACGACTACGACGGCGCCGGCCTCGTGCGCCCGGGTCGACTGCGCCTCGTGGACCAGCCGCGCGAAGCCGCCTACCGGCCGCGCTGAGCGAGCAGCGACGGACCGGTCATGCCCGCGGCGCCCGCGCAGACCATCTTCATCAGCATCGCGGCCTACTGCGACCCGATGCTGGCGTTCACGATCGCCAGCGCGCGTGCGCAGGCGAGCGACCCTTCGCGCGTCTACATCGGTGTCGTCGAGCAGCAGGTGCCGGGCCAGAACCTGCGCCTGGACGACGAGTGGTCGCGCCAGCACGTGCGCTTCACGCGCATCGACGCGCTGGAGGCGCGCGGCCCGTGCTGGGCGCGCGCCACGGCGATGAACCTCTACCAGGGCGAGGACTGGTACCTGCAGATCGACTCGCACATGTGGTTCGAGCCCGGCTGGGACGACGTGCTCGTGCAGTGGGGCCAGTGGTGCGAGGCGCGCAACAGCCGCAGCCTGATCTCCTGCTACCCGAACCCCTTCGAGATGGTCGACGGCCACCCGGTGGCCAAGCCGGTGACGAACCGCGTGCTCGCCTTCGCGGTGCAGGGCACGAGCGAGTTCGCGGCCGAGCACCCGGTGCTGATGTTCGAGTGCGTCGCCGTCGAGCGCGACGAGCCCGAGCTCGGCATCCACGTCGGCGGCGGCTGCCTGTTCGCGCCCGGCTACATCGTCGAGGACCTGCCCTACGACCCGCGCCTGTACTTCCACGGCGAGGAGCAGGCGTTCGCGCTGCGCGCATGGACGCACGGCTGGGACCTCTACCAGATCCCGGGCATGCCGATGTACCACCTCTACACCCAGCCGGGCACCTCGCCGCGTCCGATGCACTGGACGCCGGAGCAGGACGAGCGCCGCGCCATCCGCTCGGCGATGCTCGAGAAGGCGGCGCAGATGCGGCTGGCGGCGCTGCTGTGGGCCGACGCCGACCTCGGGGCCTTCGGGCTCGGGCGGGCGCGCTCGCTCGCCGACTACGCCGAGTTCAGCGGCATCGACTACGCGGCGCGCACGATCGCGCCGAAGGCCCGCAAGTCGCGCTGGGGCTACTGAGCCCCCGCTTGCCGCCTGCCCCGGGGGGCCGGCGCCCACTGGCCGCGCACGCCCGCGCGGTGCCGGAGACCGGCGTCGGAGGGCGGCGCCCTGGCATGCCCGGCCTCAGCGCGCGCAGGCGGCCGCGGCACCGGCGCCGGGCTCGGACTGCGGCGCCCGGCGGCGGCCGCAGAAGTCCAGCGGCACCTCGGCCGGCGTGGCCGCGGGCCCCGGCGCCTCGCGCCAGCGCAGGTCCAGCGCATCGGCGTCGGCCAGCCATGACGAGAGGTTCCCGGTGCGGCGGTTGTCGTCGTCGGCCGTGACGGTGGTGCCTGCGCGCCGGCGCAGCCGGCTGTCGAGCACGTTGTTCAGCACGCGCGCATCGGCCGGCGGATTGCGCAGCAGGATGCCCTGCGTGTTGACGAGCGTGTTGTGCGCCACCAGCGCGGCGCGGCCCTTGGAGATGTCGATGCCGGCGTCGTTGCAGTGCGCGACGACGTTGTTGGCGACGATCGCCGCGTCGTGCTCGAACTCGCAGCGCTTGTCGCGGCAGTAGGGCGCGCCGGTGCCGCCGTCGCCGATCGAGATGCCCAGGCGCAGGCCCGGCTGCTTCACCGCCTGCGGCGTGCAGACGACGACGTTGCGCTCGATGCGCCCGCCGCGGCCGGCGCCCTTCATGAACATGCCGTACGAGACGCCGTCGCCGCCGCTCTTGACGAACCCCTCGACGCGGTTGTCGAGCAGCTGCCACCCGCTGGCGCCGACGAGGTCCACCAGCGCCACCGGCAGCCGGCCGGCGCGCGGCCGCGTGTTGGCCAGCGTGCTGTACTGCAGCAGGCCGTCGTCCGGGAACTGCCCCGAGTGGCCGTTGATCTTGAGGTGCGCGCTGAAGTCCGCGAAGTGGTTGTTGCGCACCACCGTGCCGCGCGCCGCGCCGACGATGTGCAGCGCGTGCTCGCACTCGTCGTCGGCCCGGCACACACCCCGCCAGGCCAGGTTCTCGAAGATCCAGTACGGGTGCGCGACGAGCACGCCCTCGTCGGAGTACACCTCCAGCGTCACGGTGCCCGCCTTCGCCGCGCGCAGCGTGATCGGGGCATCCACGCGGCCGCCCGAGCGCGTGTAGAGCGTGCCGGGCAGCGCGTGACGGCCGGGGGCGATCTCGAGGACGTCGCCGGGCTGCGCGGCAGCCATCGCGTCGGCGATGTCGGCCGCGTTGAGCAGCACGCGGGCCGCCGGGCCGGCCCGCAGCCCTGCGCCGGGGCCGACGCCACCTGCCGATGGCGGCGCACCCGCCGCGAACGCCCCGCCCGCCACACCCGCGCCGCCGGCACCGCCCGGCCCGGCCTCGACGGCCGGCCACGAAGGCACGGGCGCGCCGCGCTCGTCGTAGCGCTGCGCCAGCAGGCCCTGCGGCCGCACGCCCTTGCCCAGGTCGCGCAGCGCGCCGCTCGTCTCGCGCACGAAGCGGCCATACAGCCAGATCAGCGGCGGGTGCAGCACGCGCTCCAGCCGCGGGTGTCCTTCCAGGCGGCGGAAGGCATGCCCGATCATCTCCACCGGCGAGCGCTCCTCGAGCGCCTGCATCGCCTGGCCCGGGCTGTAGCGCAGCAGGCTCAGGCCCACGAACGCCGCGCCGGCGCCGGCCAGCAGGCCGAGCACGAGCAGGACGAGGCTCCAGCGCAGCACCCGGCTGCCGAAGCTGCGGCGCGGGCGCGCGGGCGGCGCGCCGCGGGCAGCGCCGCGTCGGCTCACGCCGGCCGCCGCGCCGAGATCACGCGCGTGTTCACGCCCACCCAGTGCAGGCCGCCGAACAGCCGCGCGTGCTCGATCTTCACGCAACGGTCCATCACCGAATCGAGCCCGGCGGCGCGCGCCAGCGCGTCGGCCTCGAGGTTCTTCACGCCGAGCTGCTGCCACAGGCACTTCGCGCCGATCGCCACGGCGCTGCGCGCGATCGGCAGCACGTCCTCGGCGCGGCGGAACACGTCGACGAGGTCCACCGGGTGCGGGATGTCCTCCAGCCGCGCGTAGCACCGCTCGCCGAGGATGCGCTCGTAGCGCGGGTTCACCGGCACGATGCGGTAGCCCTTCGCCTGCATGTAGCTGGCGGCGAAGTAGCTCGGCCGATGCCATTCGGCCGACAGGCCGACCACGGCCAGCGTACGGCAATCACGCAGGATGCGGCGCAGCGTCGAGATGTCGTCGGCCATGCGCCGATGCTAGTGCCTCGCGCGCCGGTTCAGGCGCTCGCCGCGCGCGCCCCCAGGGCCCTGAACATGACGCGGTTCTCGTAGGCACGGTCCTCGAACACGTAGTCACTGCGCCCGACATCGGCATAGCCGGCGGCGGCGTAGAAGGCGAGCGCGCGCGTGTTCTCGGCCCAGGCGGTGAGCCACAGGCCGGCGTGCCCGCCGCGGATCGCCTCCTCCTCGGCCAGGCGCAGCAACGCGAGACCGAGGCCCTGCCGCTGCATCGCCGGGTCGACATACAGGCGCGCCAGTTCCAGCGCGCCGGCCAGCGCCGGCACCGGCGGCGCAGGCGTCGCCACGGTGTCGGCGAAGCCGAGCAGGTGCTCGCCGCGCAGCGCCAGCGTGAAGCGGTGCCGCTCGGCCAGCCGCTGCCCGAAGGCGGCCACCGAATACGCCGCGAGCGCCTCGCGCGCCTGGTCCGGCCGCAGCCCGCCGGCGCAGTAAGTGTCGACGAAGACGTGCGTGGCGAGCACGCACAGCTGCGGCAGGTCGGCAGGGCCGGCGGCGCGGAACTCGATCGGGCCGGGCCCGGTGACGCTGGCCGTCACGGCAGGCGCCCGCCATGCCGCTCGAGCAGCGCCTTGCGCGTGGTCGGGCTCTCGAGCTGCTCCACCCACCAGGCCAGCGCGCGCCCGAGGCCGAGCGCACCGCGCTCGGCGCGCCACGCATAGAACATCCCGCCGACCGCCGGCGCCCGCGCCGTGCGCCGGGCCACCAGGTGGCCGGCGTCGAGGTGCGCGCGCGCCATCGGCTCGGGGACGAAGCCGCAGCCCAGGCCGCGCAGCTGCGCCTCCAGCTTGGCACGCATGTGCGGCACCGTCAGCACGTCCTGCCCCGGCAGCAGGTTCACCGTCAGCGGCGCCATGCGCTGCGCGGTGTCGGCCACCGCGACGGCGCGGTGATGCACGAGCAGGGCGTCGGTCAGCGGCTCCTCGGCCGCGGCCAGCGGGTGGTGCGGCGCAACGCAGAAGACGAACGGCACCTCGCCCAGCGGCCGCAGCTCGACGCCGCCCGGGTTGGCGTGCTCGCCCGAGACGCCGATCGCGAGGTCCACCTGGCCGGTGACCAGGGCCTCCCAGGTGCCGGCCAGCACGTCGTTGCGCAGGCGCAGGCGGGTGGCCGGGCCCGCGTCGGCGCCGGCCGTGTCGGCGCCGACGCGCGTGCCGCCCGCTGCCGCACGCGGCGGGGCCGCGGTCGTGCGCATCTCGCAGAAGGCCTGCACCAGCTCGAAGACCACCGGCATCGACAGGATGTCGTCGACGCTGATCGCCAGCTCCGCCTCCCAGCCGCAGGCCACGCGCTTGACGCGGTTGGCCACGGCGTCCATCTCCTGCAGCAGGCGCCGGCCTTCGTGCAGCAGCTCGGCCCCGGCGGCGGTGAGCTGCGCCTGGCGCGAGCTGCGGTCGAAGAGCAGTACGTCGAGCGCATCCTCGAGCTGGCGCACGCTGTACGTGAGGGCCGAAGGCACCTTGCCCAGCTCGCGCGCGGCGGCCGCGAAGCTGCCCTCGCGCGCGATGGTGTCGATCATCTGCAGCGCATCGGGCGTGAGTGCCTGGCGGGCATGGGCGGAGGAAGGCATGCCTTTCATCTTATTTGAACGGGTGCTTCAAGGCCCGTCAGCCACAGGGTCGGCGCCTCGCCCTACAGTGGCGGCCAACGACCAAGGAGACCCCCGTCATGCTCACGCTGCGCAAGTCTGCCGACCGCGGTTATGCCGACCACGGCTGGCTCAAGAGCTTCCACAGCTTCTCGTTCGCCGACTACCACGACCCGCGCCACATGGGCGTGGGCAACCTGCGCGTCATCAACGAGGACCGCATCGCGCCGGGCACCGGCTTCGGCACGCACGGCCACCGCGACATGGAGATCGTGAGCTACGTGCTCGAAGGCGCCCTCGCCCACAAGGACAGCATGGGCAACGGCGAAGCCGGCGGCGAGGCCCGGGGCAAGGCGGCCGGCGTCATCCAGCCCGGCGACGTGCAGCGGATGAGC